>JABAOF010000141.1_pt2 | contig 48218 bp, 40 predicted proteins | sample 7062171 | NCBI WGS metagenome assembly JABAOF01 (sample SAMN14538628, study PRJNA623070) | marine sediment metagenome | biome: marine biome [ENVO:00000428]; feature: marine pelagic biome [ENVO:01000023]; material: deep marine sediment [ENVO:00002113] | place: India: Gulf of Khambhat ... | reverse complement strand
CAGGAGGACGAGTATCTGTCTGAGCTTTGTCCCTTCTGATTTGGGCATAAGCATCGAGCGAAAGGTTTTCACCGGCTGAAAGCCGGAGAGAAACAGAGCTGGATAGACACCGGAACCGATTCCAGTGACAACCGTTATAATGATGATAATGGTCAGAATTGAAAGTGGAGAATCCAGTAGAATAAGATGTTTCCCTGTGATGCCATTAAAGGAGGGGAGAAAGAGTCCAACCAGGAAGAAAGCGATAACGAGCGAGATCAGTGATAAGATCAACGACTCTCCGAAGAACTGCATGATGAGCTGAGAACGGTTGGCCCCCACAACTTTCCGAATTCCCACTTCTCTTGCCCTCTTCACGGAGCGGGCGGTAGAGAGATTCATGGAATTGATACATGCAATCAAGAGTATGATAACGCCGATGACGGCATAAAACACAACATTCTTCGTGCTGCTGTTTGCCTCGAATTCTGCCCTAAGGTTAGAGGTGAGGTGGATATCCTCTAATGATTGTACTGAGTACAGACGGTTGTATCTTTTTCCACCTGACTCGTCCTTGATTCTGTTGATTTTCTCCTCGAACTCTATCTTGTTGAAGGAAACTCCTTTGGAGAGGAGAAAATATGTCACGAAATTGGCCATTCCCCAGTGTTGGTAAAGCTTATTTCCATACAGGTCTTCTCTGGCGTTAAAAGAAAAAGGTGCCATCAGATCAAACTTGAGATGAGTGTTTTCTGGAATATCTTCTAAAATACCCGTTACGATGAAATCCCAGGTGTTCTCGAGAGTCATAATCTTTCCCATCGGGTCGTCTTCACCAAAGTATTTCTTGGCTGTTGTTTCTGTCAAAACAATAGAATTCGGGTTGTTCAGGGCTGTTTCGGGATCTCCTCTGAGGAGAGAGAATGAGAATACCCGAAAAATTGATGGCTCTGCCAAGATGAAACGTTCTTCATAGATTCGCTTTTCAAAGGTGGAGAAAAGCACTTTCGAGCGGCGAGTGAAATTGTCAATCAATACTGTCTCTTCAATTTCCGGGAGATTCCGTTTCAAGGCAGGAGCAAGAGGAGAGGCTGATCCGATATAATCATCCAATACAATTCTGTAGATCCGATTCGCTTTTTCATGAAAATTTTCATAACTCAGTTCATCGACCACATGGAGGGCAATAAGGAGCGCGCAGCCTATACCCACCGCAAGCCCGAGGATGTTGATGAATGAGTATGTCCTGTATTTCTTGAGGTTTCTGAATGCAATTTTTATAAAGTTTTTAAGCATTTCTCCTCCTTTTCCTTATCTAGTCAAGGGCAGTTTTGTCGGATATTTTTCCTCCTCTGAGAAGTGAGAAGAATGACAAGTCACTTTGTTTGGAGCTCTTACAGACTTGATCATCCTCACAAATCCTAATTCTATCATTAAACGAAAAAAGATTATTGTTATTTGATGATAGAGCACAGTATTCAGCAGCTGAATTGTCATTTGGATAGCTTGCTGGTTCTCAGAATTTCCAGAGCTTTTTCCATCTGGGGGTCTCTCCCTTTAACAATATCCTGAGTAGTAAATTCGATCCAGTAATCTGGCTGGATGCCGCGCCAGCAGAAGTATATATCGACATTCAGGGTGATTCTCATGGATCCCCCACCTGGAAGGAGCAGCATGCGGCCCATCCCGGTTGCCCCTCCGCTGGGAAGCCCCACAATTGTGCCTCTTTTGTGATATTTAAAACAGAATGAGAAATCTTCGGCAGCCGAACCGGTGCGGGGGGATATCAAAAGGACAACGGGACAAGAGAACTTTTTCTCCGAGGCTGGTTCAATCGGGTAGCCTCCCTTGAACAGACTCAGCAGTCCCAGTGATTGAGTGGATTCTCTCCGGGGGAGACGGGCCGGATGGTAGGAGAACACATAGTTGTTTAAGGGCTTTTCGATAAAATGGGAGAATATACTGTCTCCAAAGCCGGAGTTGCCGCCGCCGTTTGTCCGGAGGTCGATAACAACACCTTTGGCTTCTTTCGTGTCTAAATCTTTTATCAATTCAAGGAAATCTTGGTATATGTCGCTTCCATAAAATCTTTTAATGTTGAAGTAATAAATGTTATCTTTAAGAATCTCGAGTTCAACCAGTTTAATGTTTTTACTTCTACTTTGTTTTTTTACTGTTTTATAGGCATCCCTCTTGAGTGATAGACGGTAGGTTTTTCCGCTCGGACGAGTTAATTTCACGGAAACATTCGAGTCCTTAATTCCAATGAGTAGCAAATCGGCAATCTTGTAGAATGCGTAAGACCGGGGCTTACAATAATAAAAACGCACAATAGGATATGAAGATTTATACTTTTCAATATATTTCTTAACAGCGATACCATCGACAGAAATGATCTCATCACCTGGTTTGATTTTCCCTTTGAGTTCTTCTTTGTCGACTCGTTCCACCAAAAACCTCTCTCCGGCATACAGCAGCTTGACTCCGCAACCTGAATATTTTCGGGGAATATCAGGCGGAAAATAGACTATAGTGTGGTTTTCACCTATCTTTCCCACCATTTCTGTCAAAACTTCGTAATATTGGGTTAAATTCTTCGATTCCAATACGCGCGGAATGTAAGAAGCGGCATGGCTGTTCCAGTCGACAATTTCTGAAAAATCGAGGGATGCATTCCAGTAACGCATCTCTGTCGCTACCATCATCAGTCCCTTGATTTTCTCTTCCGCTGTCCCCTCCCAGTTTCTCTGTTTGAGATAGAATTCGTTTTTCAGATTTTTAAAGCGCTCATCCTCAGGATCTTTTCTTTTTTCCGGGAAATTCTGGCTAAAGTACCAGTCATATGGAAGTACTTGCTTTATGTTTTCAAGAAACTCGTCTTCGTTTCCCGTGAGATTGTTAATAAACGCAAGCTCTTTGTATATGGCTTTTTGGTTGATCTTGTGTTTAAATTTATCTTTAAGAAATGCTTCTCTTCGCTCTAAAAACGCTTTGATTATTACTTCTGCGAGTACTTTGAAGTCTTCATCTTCAACACTGTCCAGTACGTTGTGAATGCTGTTGTAAAGAGTCTGCCTGACAAAATACTTATCCTCCATGGCCTTTAGGCTGTCTTGGACAATATCCAAGTCTTTTTTCGCCATCCCTGTCCTGAATCTAAGATAATAGCCGAATGCAATATCAGGGTCTGTCGAGATAACTTCATGGCATTGCTTCAAAGCGCCATCAAAATCATCTTTTTCGATAAACTGACTCAGGTTTCTCTGGATTTCATTATGCTTGATGTAATCTCCTATTTGCATATAATTCCCGTAAAATGATGAAGGCTCTTCCGAAAACAGCAGGAGTGTCATACCGAGAGAGAGAACGAACAGCAGTGAGGCATACATTTTGTTCATTTTTTTCTCCTTAGGATACAAAATTCCACACTTATTATTATGGGCGAAATGAAGTTTAAATCGTCCGAATTCGTGAATTTGGACGATTCTTTTACGATAATTCGTTAATCTTCTACTCGTTAGTGAATAAGCAGGAGATAACAATGGTCGCGAGAAGAATATCTAGATTTAAACAATTTCCAGCAAATTTATTAGCCTTAACAGCCATCATTCTGTTTTTTGCTGCCCATGCCTCTCTACATGGACAGGATATATCACCAGAGATACGGCTGTTCTCCAAAAAAGAGATTTATCAGGATATTCGGTATTTATTGAATTTGATACAGGATGTCCATCCTGATCCTTATTCCGGATTTGGGGGGAGAGTGCCTTTTCAACTCGAAGCGCAGCGGATCATGAGCAGCATTCCGGATGAAGGCTTAAGCAGCCAGGATCTGTATAACCTTCTGAGACCATTCTTTGGAAAGATAGAAGATGGCCATAGCCACATCTTTAATCCCGGGCAGCATTCCGGCCGGACAGAAAATTTATACCTGCCTGTCTATTTCAGCGTTGCCAATGACGCTATCTTTATCTCTCAAGCACACAAGTCTTACCGGGATTTGATCGGATGCCGACTCATAGAAGTGAATGGAAAATCATTAGCCGAATTAAGGGAAGCCTCGAGAAATATTTTTCCTGCTGAAAACATATTTTCGGCTTCAAGGTGGTTGATTCGTTTGCTTGTTTCTAACCGCACCATCGGACTCCTTGTCCCTGATGTGAAAGATGAGGTTCATCTCTTATTACTCAAACCGACAGGTAAAGAGATTCGCCGCTCTTTGGCATTCTCAATGTCAAGAAATGTTTGGGGATCAAAGGACTGGATATTTAAACGATGGGATGAGCTTCCAGTGAATGACTTACCGTTTTATTCCCATTTCTGGATAGACCGGAACACTGCTTACCTCAGGATAAAGACTGTCATGGCTCGGGAAGCGTTCGAAATCATGAAAGCGAATAAGAGATCGGATCTTGATTCGAGGCTGGAAAGCTTTTATAAAAACACTTTGAAAAAATCAAAACCTGGCAGCCTGGATGATGCGATTGCTGGAGTTCCCTCTCTTACAGAAACAGTATCACGCCTTCTCAATGAAATGAAGCGGCTTCGGATGAAACACCTCGTCATTGATTTAAAAAGCAACGACGGGGGCTGGTCAGCCATCACCAAGCCGATGTTCTACATGCTTTTCGGCGACAAGTTTTTTTCAGAAGATTCGGTGCAGTTTGCGACACGTATCTCCGAAAAATATCTGGAACTTTTCCAATTGGATCTGAAATCCCTCAGCAAGGATGATAACAAAGACTATGAGCTGGGTGATCTTCGTTCCAAAGGACTATCAACAAAAAAGACAGGACAGGAACGGCGTAAAGAATATATTTCGGATTTGCGTCAGGATAATCTTAGTTTTCTGGCTTTTATAGAGAATCTGAACGGAATTCCTTTATACACGCCTGAAGTCTATGTCATAACCGATACTGGCACATTCAGTGCTGCCTTTGACATGATGTTTCACCTGTGGAGAATGGGAGCAAAGATTGTCGGAATCCCACCCAGCCAATCTCCTAAGACATTTGTCGATCCATCACCCTGTGAACTGCCAAATACTAAACTGGTTGTTTCCATATCCCGAACCTCGGTTGTCTACAAAGGGGCACCGGAAGTCAATCGTGTTTTTCAGATAGATTACCCCATGAATTGGTCAGACTTCCATAGATACAACTTCGATCGGCACAGCGAAGTCTTATACGTTCTCGATTTGATTCAGGGGTTTTTTCCTGAATTCGGTAGGAGTCATTCCGGTTTTCTTCTTAAAGAAATCATTGAATAAAGATTTGGAATTGAAGCCCCCACTAAGAGAAATATTGAGTATTGTCTTGTCTTTGTCTGCTAGATCATACAGCTTATGATTGGCCTCATGGATTCTGTAGTCGCTTATGAAGTCAAAAGAAATCTGATTGAAACCAACATTGATGACTTGAGATAAATGCCGGGCAGGTATGGAGACTATTTCGTGCAGATTATCCAGGTTCAATCCAGGACAATTCTAGCACATCATCTGTACTGATATTAGGGGAGCAGGTCACTACTATGATTCATTACCAACTAATTTTTGAATTAGCTCTTCAATTTCTTTAAGTGATTCGTTGCTCAATCCTTTTGAAACATATCGAACATAGCCGCGCCGATCGATTAGCACGATTGTAGGAGTACTCGTAATTCCATAATCAGGGTTGAAAACACTTTTTTCCGAAAGTCCAACCGGGAATTTTACATTATATTTTGCTAGTAATTTTTCAATGAATTCCATTTCTTCGCTTTCTGTTATATCATTCACCGAGATTTCCTCATCTCTATAAAGACCTAGGAAACTGGTCACACCGATTGGAAGAAATCCTCGATCTTGATATTTCGAAAAAAGTGAATTTATTGCCGGAAACGCAGCTAAGCTTGGACCGCATGTTGTTCTCCAAAATAAAAGCAGTACAGCATTATTCTGAAAGTCATCAAGAGAATTATGCTCAGTATTGACAGAATGAGTAAATGATAGATCCGGGGCTTCAGTGCCCTCAAGCGACAGCCTTCTCAGGATCTTCTGAAAATTTGAAATGATTTTCTCATAACTCGATAGAAGTTTTATCTGCGTATCTTCAGGTGAATGATTTTTCTGTAGAGATACCATATTTTTTTCAAGTCCATTTTTTATTCCATCCAGGATTTCACAGAATTCAGCTTTGGAATAAATTTTCAAGAATGAATTTGTAAAATACTGCAAGAGGAAAAAGGATGGATAAGGAGCATCGAATTGAAGCGTACTGATCTCATCCATCACAACTCTAACAACACTCTCATGATCTTTTCTTAATAGATAAAACTCAGCCAGTTTCAATGTTTCAAAATACAAGTGCTGTCTGAAATCTGGCGCTGGTCTGAATTGTTTTCGAAATTCAGATATTTTCTTTTCTAATTCCGGGAATTTATTCTCCTGTATCAACTGATACATGATTTTTGAATAGTCTGATCGAGTTTTTTTGTCGCTTAACCAATCCTTTAACTCGGATTCAATGGCTTTAAAGTTTCCCTTTTGGATAATTTGTATTTTTCCTTCAGGATCAATGACAAAATAGGTGGGCAGCAACTCAACGTTATATAATTCAGCGATTTCATGACCATCAGGTATTTGTAAATACGTGTAATCCATGCGTTTTATATAATCCATCGGTTTCCCTATTCCAGGCTGAGGGAAACAATGAATTCCAACAACTGCAAAGGCACCATCTTTATATTCGTCATATAATTTTTGAATATTCGGCATTGATTTTTTACAGGGAGTACACCATAATGCCCAGAAATCGAGAAGGACTGTTTTACCCTGAAAGTCCTTTAACGAAATTAAATTACCATTCGAATCTTTAGCATTCCAATCAGGCGCCATATCTCCAACTGCAAGTTTTGATTCCGGCTCAACAGTATTGTCACTTTTCTTAGCCGATTCATACGGGATAATTTTAAATCCTGAAGGAATTTTTATGTTGAAATCACTTTTGGCTTCCGGTTCAATGAATAACTCCGAAATAATAGTTTGTACTCCGGATACTCTTTTATCAATGTAATTAACCGACTCATATTTTCTTGGCAGCCAATCGTTTTTACTGATGAACCATCTCCACTGTCTTGTTCTGTTTCTCAGGGTATCTTTTTTTTCAAAATAAAGAATATGACATAATTCACCTTCTACGGCGATTGATCCCTCATATTCGATCAAATCTGCTGCTAATTCACGCATGTATGGCTGGTTATCAATTAAAGGCCAAAGAATTAAAAAAGAAAAAGGTCGTCCAAGATGTCCGACTATTTCCGCCCAATCCTTGGCCGATAGACTATGGGGTGTAAAGTTTCTTTCAGTGATTGTTTTATTTTCATTATTGCGCCAACGAACGGAATTACCGTCAAATGCCGATTCAAAATACTTTGGTTTTTCATTGCCTGGAATAAATCCTTTGCCTTTAATTGATAATAGCCCTGGGATGGCTGGTGAAGGATGATCTCTCTTAATAGAAATTGTACCCTCATAATGAGGCCAGTTCGAGTTCGCTCCAATACCGGATGATTTCGCTTGATAAGAGATGTTTTCTAATGAAATTATTTTGGATTGTGATTTTTTTAAGATATTTCTCGGATCAGAATCAAACTCAGCGTTTAAGACAACTGAAGTTTTTCCGAATATTGATAAGCTGGAGATTACGAACAATAAGATTATAATCATATTTACCCAAGACTTTTGTATCTGTTTTTTCAATCTACTCATTTAATACCCCTTATTTGAATTCATTGATGGTTTTGACTTGCTCCAGAGGTTTTTGAGGCTGAAAGTTTCACTTTGTAGGTGCTAAATTGAAGGGGAGTAGACCAGAGAGTGAGAACTATCAGCATTGAGGTATACCGCTTATTCATTTTTTTACTCATTAGGATACGAAATTCCACATTATTATTCTATAAAATTTATGTTCAAATCGTCCAAATTTCTGCATCTGGACGTTCCTCTTAAAAAAAATCTCTAAGCTATCTCTATTACAAAATAGATCCAGGGATGATGATAAGAAAAAAGCACGTTGTTTATTTACTTATTCTGAATTGTGTTATTTGTCCCTTCTTTTCCTCGAATGGATCTGAAATAGTCCGAGTTTATGCATGCGGACGACAATGAAAAGAAAGAACCTTACTTTAAAACTGTTGATCAAATCTGAGAATAGGGAGAATTCTTGTGAGAAGACGTGAATTTTTTAAGTGGACGCTATGGGGGCGACGATGTGTCAGTATAAACCAAAAGCATTGAGTTCCATAAAATTGGCAAACAGTCTGGGTCTTGGGGAGCTCGATCTTCAGAAATTGAAAATTGAGATGAGAGCCGCTAGACTTTAGGTATGAATAGAAGATTTTTGTTTTTATCCTTTCTGCTGTTTTTTCTTCTCTTCCTCTTTACATTCAGTGGAGTCGAGATTTCAGCCTTATCCAGCTCGACTATCGCACTAATCAATGGGAATCTTATTGATGGCACCGGAGGCCCCCTCCTCTTCCAGGCTGTTGTTATCATTGAAAAGGGTCTGATTGCAGATTTCGGATACAAAAATAAAATTCGGATACCTGCAGATGCAACAATTATAGACTTAAAGGGATCAACTCTTCTTCCGGGTTTTATCAATGCCCATGTCCATCATGGCTACAGCAATTTTAATCTCAACGCCTGGGCCAAGAGTGGAGTCACAACTGTACGTGATTTGGGCGGCAATCCCCGGAATGATCTGTTCGCTTTTCGTGATGCGGCAATTAGAGATTCGCAAAATGCTCGATTGGTCGCTGCCGGGCCAATGGTAACCGTGCCCAAGGGATACCCTATGGTTCCTTGGGGAGCCCCAACAGGACTCCTTGTCCGCTCGCCTGATGATGCAAGGAATAAAGTTTCCCGACTTTTAGATGAAGGGGCCGATGTTATCAAAATTGCGCTGGAAGGCGGAAAAAGCTTTAATCGTAAAATTCCCAGGCTCTCCAACAAGGAGGCAGCGGCCATTGTGGCGGTTGCTCATCAACGGGGGACTGTCGTATCGGCTCATGTGCTGGTTTCCGGTGACCTTGAAAATGCCTTGAATGCTGGCGTGGATGATATCGCTCACATGGTGTGGGATGAGCTAAGTGATAGTCTTATCGAGAGAATGATCGATGAAGGTGTTTATTGGGTGCCAACACTGGAGCTGTGGTATGCGGTCAATCCAAGTTTGGGAAGAGCAGCATCGCAAAACTTGAGTCGATTTGTCAAAGCAGGCGGTAAGGTTGCCTTAGGCACCGATTTTGACGGCTACGACAGCGAATTTGACCTGGGGATGCCAATTCGAGAAATCAGGTGGATGCAGGCGGCTGGAATGACACCTATGCAGATCATCATTGCAGCAACAAAAAATGCCGCTTGTGTCTGTAATCTTGAAAATAAAATTGGAACTGTTGAAAAGGGAAAATCGGCCGATCTGCTCATAGTCAATGGCGATCCTCTTGCCGATATTAATGTTGTATTGAAAAAAAGAATGGTTATAAACCGGGGAAAGATAATTTACAGGAGGTGAGATCATGAATAAGAGGGTCATCGCTGCTCTTTTTTCTCTAATAATGGTTTGTTCTGTACTGGCTGCATTTGTTCCCCAAAAAATACATTTAAGATTTAAGCCAGAGGTAGGAAAGACTTATGCCTATTCCTACACCACTAATCTAGATAAGACAACATTCGGGAAAACAACACATGAGAATCTCAAGGGGACCATTTCCATGGAAATTCTAGAGAGGCTTGAACGTGAATATCGTGTCAAAATTCAAATCAACCTTGAGTCTTCCAATATGAGCCCAATGGTTTTCAACCGCATGAAACAGCAGAACGCAGAACCCCGCTTTATCACCATCTCTGACGGTTATGTCTGGGAAACCCAGGGAGCCTACAATCTTTGCTTTCCTGACTATCAGGTTATTGTCGGCGATGAATGGACCGGCTCAGCATCTTTTCATATCGGAGATTTATCGACCTTAGAACATCCCGATGTCAAGGTCCAATACAAGATAATTAAAGAGGAACAGATAGATGGTGAGACATGTTTAACACTCATCTGCAAATCTGTTGAAAAAGAAATTGAAGTCCCCTTTCAATTGGGATCTCTTGGGCTAAAATGTGATGAGGGGGGCCGCATTATTGCCATTGATGAAAAAGCGGAGATTGGAGATGAGGTGCAGATAGGGGATTTGATAGTGGCCATCCATGGGCACAAAGCGGCAAATGCCAGAGCGAGGAGCGCTCTTTTCGAGCGTTATATTGAGACACTGGATGCTCTAGGCCAATCGGTTCCAATCACTATCTTAAGAGATAATAAAGAAATCACCGTATCCTTGAAAAAGCATCCTGTGACTATCGGCACCATGAAAGTTGAGGTTCAAGATTTTTTACGTACGGTTCTGTTCAGTTTAAACAAAGGCATCATCCTGTCGGATGTGTCGAAAGCGCTCTATTCGGTGACCTACGATTTCGCAGAGGAACTTCCTTTTGTCGACGATTATACGGGTAAAGAGCCGTTGAAAAGGCTGTCCAAAATGGAGATACCTCCCCGGATTTATGAATATGAATGGAACTTGATTCTCAATCCGATAGATTGATAATAGCACAGATTCTTGAATCCAACTAATGATCAAGTTTGCAACGATCAGAACAGCCTTGACTATAATGACTTCCTTTTTCATCACCAGCCTGGCTTTTGCCGGGGCTTCGCCTGTGCATCTTACGCAAATGTTAATGGTCACCAGAATTAGAGGATCATACGGCTAAATTGATCTTTTCCAGTTTAATCCGGTTAAGATTGCTTATGCCCACTCCTTTTTTAGCTGCTAATTCTATATGGTCTGTCGGCCTCCCAGTCTGCTCTAGAGGAGGGAGTCCTTTTTCCTTTCGCTTGGCATCAATTACCTGAAATCCTATGGTATCAAGAGCCACTGGGTCTGTTCCCAGCCATAGGGTTTTTGGTGTAAAGAATACTTTAGGGTTCCGGGGAACAGGTCCATTTTCATAACAGGCCTCAAGGCCGTCAATCATATGCAGGGCGACCTTCTTTTTAACCAGGGGATGTGTACAGAAATCTGAGATGAAAGGACCGATATGTTCAGGTCCATGGAAGCGTTCGTTATTGTTGCACAATCCATATGCCAGATTTTTCAAACAGAGGGTCACACCTGCATATTCGTGATTCTTGAGAATTGCCATGTTAATTATCTTGTCGCACTCTTGAGTGAATATTTTTGAAAAGCGTGATATTGTTCCATCATCTTCTCGACGTCCGGGATCATCGTATTCTGATTCGTAAACGACGCCTGGATCAAGGCGATTAAGGCTTTTTCCAAAGGTCTCGGTTCCATAGCATCTGACTCCTACGCCTGAAGTGTTAAAATTAAATTTACAATCTTTCATATGAGGTTCCCAACGGTCCCATACAATTATGTTGTTTTCTTTAACGCCGAAATCCATCAGTTCTTCAGTCACAGCCTGTATGAGCTCATGATGAGTAAATAACAGAGGGCGTCCTAGAGTGTTTATTTTAAGGCCTATTCTATCTCCCGGTTTTATAAATTGTGCCCACGGACGCTGAGATCCGGTGAGAGCTTTCATCCCTTTTTGAAGTATCTCCCTGACTATTGTTTTATCAACCTTGCGTGAATCTGAAACAGCTTCAGGGTGCGTGATTTCAACAACCTTGGTTTTCTCTAATGCTTTCTTATCCAGGCTCAAGCCTGATTTAATTGCCAGACCGGCTCCCAATACCGCAGAGGACCCCTTTTTTAAAAACTCTCTCCTGTTTATCTTTTTGCTCATTGTGTAACCTCCTGTATCTTCATAAGGGCTTATCAAAGAGGAATGAATCCTCTCTTTTTTTGTCTTCATTCATACCTTAATTATATCACTGGATTCACATCGGTTGCTTTAATTGATTGATAGCCGATGGTCAACCAGATAATCAACAACATTAAAAAACACGATACCATAAAATCGCTCCTTATATATAATAGACTCATCTCAGGTAAAATCGACCAAATTCCTGTAATAGGACTAATCTTTATATTTTCAGCTTTAGTATCCGATACATAATGTGTAAGGATATGAGTGTCAGTGTTTAATATCTGGATCGAATACGTGAATATGCTTAGAATTTTAGCCTGTAAAATTATGAACCTGCCTCATCTTTGGTCCATTTTCCACTTCTAGTTCTTTAGTAAAGATACTAAATAAACGACTTTTTCTCGAATGCTTTCAGAATCAATTCTTTTCACGGATTCCCCTGGCAATCAGGGGAATGGCAGGAAAAAAGAATAAAACATAACATAATTTTGGAAGAGGGAAATTAAACAAAAAACGCTGAAAAAATGTGGTCGATTGAGGTCGAAGAGACAGATTAACCCCGGGCAAGAAAGTCAGAAAACATGAATCTGGACGACAACAGAGATTCTTCTATGTATTCTGGATGCGTTATAAAAAATGTGTTCAGCCATTTCAGATTAAGGAAGATAGGAGCTGATGCGATCAATCATCAATCCCTTTCGCTTCCCTTTAATGTGGATTATAGCCATTTTACTGGTGTTCTCATGTACCTCATCTTCTGCGACCAAAAGTCCGAGGCTCTTCATCATCATAACAGTTGACCAGTTACGCGCCGACCATCTGTGGAGATACGATAAAGCTTTTACCGGCTGTTTCAGGCGGTTGCGAGATGAAGGATGGAGGTATGATAAGGGAATTGTGGATCACGCCCCCACACTTTCCTGGCCAGGACATACAACTGTTGCTACCGGTGCCCATCCAAAAACGCATGGCATATCCTCCAATGCATACATTGTCGACAATGTTAAACGGCGGTTGATGCTCTATGACACTGAGGCGCAAATCCTTGGCTATCCTCACGCACTGAGCTTGTCATCTAAAAAAATCAGGGTTACCGGAATGGCTGACTGGTTCCGGGCTGCAGACTCCGAAGCCAGGACTGTGGCTTTGAGCACAGGGCCCGGACTGGCTTTGTGCTATGGCGGCAGACCACACCCGGAAAGAACGAAGAATCATGTGTACTGGCTGGAATCAAGTTCAGGTCAATTTGTAACCACGACCTTCTACAGAGATGAGTATCCTGAATGGATTGAAAAATTCAACAAAGAAGTCCTGCCTGACTATAAAAAGAGCCTTGTTTGGGAAAATTCGGTTCCAGAGGAGTTGAGGAATTTGGCAAGGATGGATGATGCGGCTTACGAAGGGGATGGGATTCATACGACATTTCCTCATAAAATCGAGCATAAATATAGAGTGGTAAACGAAACGACAATCAACAGCTGGTTTTACGACTACAGCCCACACGCCAACGAGGCGCTTTTTGCCCTGGCCAAAGAAGCTGTGAAGAAACTGGAACTCGGGCAGCGGAACGCTAAGGATTTTCTTGCCATTGCGATCAAATCAACCGACAGGATCGGTCATGACTATGGTCCTCTCAGTCTTGAACAGATGGATAATATCTTAAGAATAGACCGCGAATTGGGGAAATTCCTCACTTTCCTCGACGAGACCATTGGCCGAAAGAACTATATCGTTGCTCTCACGTCTGACCATGGCGCCCCGAATGTCGTGGAGTACGAGATCACACAAGGACGAAAAGCCAAACGGGTTTCAGAAGGAGAGATTAGAGATTTACTCTCCCATATCGAGGAATTCATAGACAACTATACGGGTTCTGAGGACAAGCTGCCCGTTCTCATTACTCAAGAGCTTGAAAAGTCTGATTTTGTTGTCAGGGCTATGACGCCTGAAGAGCTGGCAGGCAGCGGGCCTGCAGACCACATCCTGCATTCTTATAGGAATTCTTACGTGCCTGAGAACAAGACTACTTTCCCTCTCTGGACCTACAAAATTCTCTCAGGTGTAGTGAGCCCGAAACACCCGGGAAATTTCGGAGTGATTGTCGAGTTCATCGAGAATGGACAGCTTTTTACTGCCCGTTCGGCCCATGCCTCTTCTCATTGGTTTGACCAGGAAGTGCCGGCGATGATTTTTGAGTCTTTGACCTTGTCGTTTTTGGTGTGATAACCTTATTTCAGTAGGTAAGTGTGTGGCAGTTAGAAAAGATTGCGAGAGATTTGTCGCAAGCACAAAAAGGAAATTCTTATCTTTGAGCCAAGGGAGATAGCGAATGTCTATTGGATAGACAGCCACGTTTTCGAAGATGCGCGGAGAATTTTTAAAGAGAAGCTCAACGGAGGAAAGTGAATCTTATGAAAACGAAAATAATAGTTGGTACAATCATTATTTGCATTCTTGTACTTCCATTTACAGGTTGTCGTACAGAAGGCAAAACAGATAGTAGTGAAGACTTTCCGGTTTTAAGAGGCCCCTATCTGGGTCAGAAACCACCGGGCAAAACGCCTGAGATTTTTGCTCCCGGAATTGTATCCAGGTCGGATTATCATGAACACGGAAGTCCAGCGTTTTCTCCTGACGGAACGGAAGTGTATTGGTCTGTGTATTGTTCTATCGATGGTGTACAAAATGAAAGAGTGTTCTTCAGCCGGTATGGAGAGATGGGCTGGACTAATCCGATAATCGTTGAATTCACCAAAGAGTTTGACGGGGGGCATCCGACAGTATCTCCTGATGGGAATCGAATTTATTTTCATTCGTATCGTCCTAATTCCTTTGAGGAGAGATTTGAGCAGTATCATATCTGGTATGTTGAGAGAACGAATGGAGGTTGGAGTGAGCCAACAAAATTGGGAGAACCCATCAATACAGAGACATCGTCAGGGAATCCAATGTTCACGCGTGATGGATATCTTTACTATTATGCATATCGCGATGGAGGATATGGGGATGGTGATATTTATCGCTCGAAGATCGTTGGTAAACAATTTACTCATCCTGAGAATTTAGGAGAAAATATCAATACCGAACACAGCGAGTATTCACCATGCGTTGATCCGAAAGAGGGCTATATCATATTTTCTCGTTATATGGAACAACCCAAGGGAGTTTGTCTATATATCAGTTTTCGTCTGCCAGACGGATCATGGAGCCGAGCCGAAAAACTCGATAAAGCTGTTCCGTTGATGAAAAGAGCGAGATTCCCAGGATTGTCACATGATAACAAATATCTGTTTTTTAATGCGTTCAAAAATCGTGATGTCGAAATCTACTGGGTTGATGCGAAAATCATTGAAGATTTTAAGTTGAATGAATTGAACTATAAAAAAAAGGTCAATTGAAAAGCGAAAGAAAGTCATTAATCATTTTGTTGATTTGGTGTTTGGGGATGCTCCTTAAAGTCTAAGCTTTGCCTAACAGGATGATAAAAGTGAACCTGGAATAATGGTCTTAATCTCTATTGAAATTGCTCATCCCTAGAATTATAATTATCTCCAAGAAAAGAGAGCGGACATAACTCAGCGGTAGAGTACGAGCTTCCCAAGCTCGGGGTCGCGGGTTCGAATCCCGTTGTCCGCTCTTTTTTCTTATTTTTCTGGGGAGTTAGATACGATTTTCGATCTAATCTTCCTTGATTTCATAAGATAAGGAATGTTGAATGATAAGTATCGTGCTTCAAAAAGAATGGAAGCTCATCTTAGATAAAAAGCCGCTTCCTGGATCCTGGAACATGGCTGTGGATGACTTTCTCTTCCGGTCACTCGGCGAAGATCCTCAGACTTATCTCCGCTTTTATACCTGGGAACGGCCCACTGCATCTCTTGGATATTCTCAGAATATCCGGAAAGTAGTCGATATCGAATACTGTCAAAAGAATGGGATAGATATTGTCAGACGGATGACGGGAGGGAAACTCGTGCTGCATAACAAGGAAGTGACTTATTCATTATGTTCCTCTGATAGTCAGAGATTCACCTCAGCGCTCAAGGACTCTTACAGGCTCATCTCTGAGGCCTTGATGCGAGGTTTTGAGAGAATGGGATTAAAGCCCTGTCTGGCTGATGCTCCGCCAGACTCATATGTTAAAGGAAACCTGCCCTGTTTTTCTTATCCTGCCCGGGATGAGGTCGAAGTCCAAGGGAAAAAAATCCTGGGCAGTGCTCAAAAAAGAGAAGGTGCAAAATTCATCCAGCACGGGTCCATTCCTTTGGAAGAGGATGAAGGACTGCTAGAGTCTGTTTCGGCTCTCGAAAGAAACGAGAGCCAGGTCCGCATGATTTCTCTGTCTCAAGCCCTGGGAAAGAAGGTCCTTTTCGATTGGGCTGTGGAGCGTTTGATTTCTGGAATTTCTGAATTTTTCAAGGTTGAGTTAACACAAAAAATCTTTAGCAACGAAGAAAGAGAGCTCATCTCAAAGATCCAGAAAGAACGTTATGCCAGCCATGACTGGACCTTTAGAAAATACGGGGTCAGACCTTAGTAACTTCAGTAATTTGAAATTGATATACTCATCTAGTCTTTCTAGGAAAGCAAATTACTGAAGTTACTAAGGTCTGACCCCAAGGGTTGATTTTTTTACTTTGGGATGATAGCATTTTTTTGAATAAAGTAAGGGTCATCGAGCTATGAATGAAGTTGAAGAGCTATCCAAAGTCGATCTGAAAAGTTTGCCTCCTTTACGGCCCATTCTGCTCAACGACCTTCAGCAGAAGGTTTTGAAAAATCTTTATCTCGAAGTTGGCACTGGCCCTGTCCTTTATCTTCTTTCTCCTTCTTATTCTGTTATCACGCCCACTCCCAACGAGACCATTAATGACTTTCTCAGCAGGAGTGAAAACCTACTCGATTACGTGAAAGAATATATTGTACAAAATTTAGCGGTTTATTCAGTCCTGTTGGATGTGAACAGCTATTTTGCCGAGCAGAATAACTATCTCGTGCTGGCCAGACTCAGAGAAAGAGACTCTGGGGGAAGACGGTATGAAATTAAATTTTACACTCATTCTCCGCGGGAACTCATGACGAACTACAAAGATAAAATATACATCGGCAGAGATTTTATCGACCTCTTTCATTTCAGAAGAAAATACCTGGGAGTCAAAGAACTCGTGAACTCTGTGAAGGACCAGTATGAAGTCCTTCTCGATAAAGCAGAGGAGAAATTGAAAGAGCCCCTGGAATACAAGTCTTTCTTCCAGGAGATGAAGGAATCCGTGAACGAATTGCGCAATGAAAGCCTGTTGATCCTCCAATCCCTCCCGCCTTATCTCAATTTCAACAAGCTCAAGAGCAAAGACTTGATCGAGATAAACGCGCAGTATCGGACCATCAACCACTTTCTGATAGAGCTCACTGACGAAGTGGCAGAGTTTGAGAACCTCCTGTGGAATAATAAAGAAAATAATTTTGTTCGGTATGTCACAAAATACAAAAAAGACTTAGCGAATGCCATCTCGTTCTTTAACATCAAAATCATCGGCTGCTTGAATGATAAAATCCTTAGCTTGAGGTTCAAGCAATAATCTATCCCTTCCTTCCTCTTTTTCCATATTAAGTTTCATTCCAGTCATTTCTTTTCCAGCTTTTGATCCATGAGGTCAGACCTCAGTCACTTTTGTCATTTACTTTTGAAAAAAAGTGAAAAAAAGGCGTCAGGGCTTAGTAATTTCAGTAATTCACGTTTAAAAGAATTCAGAATTGACTACAAATTACTGAAGTAACTAAGGCCTGGCCTCATATGATTCTGAGGATTGACCCCAAATTATTTTCTGCAAATCCCTGGCGCTACAAAAAAAGCCCGCTCCGAAGAGCGGGCTTTTCTCTCTTGTGGTTTATGTTCTAAACCCTAAGTTTGGTTTACTGTGTGACCCGAATCGAGCGGTAGCTCGTGTAGATGAGGATAGAAGGATTCTCAGTTTCTTGGATAAAAGCTTTGTATGTCCGGGTGTGGTCTTCTTCGGTAATAGATATTTCTTCAGGTAGTGTCCACTCGATATCTCCATTTTTCACTCTCGCTTCGAATGGGTACCTTTTTCCAAGAGGCCAGGAGAACTTTATGGTTGAGTATTCGCCTCTGACTTCAATAGGATGAGTTAATGGATAAGGCGCGAGAGTCGCTTCTCCATGCGAAAGGATAACGGTGGCTCTGCCTGAAAAATCAGTAAGCTCGATGTTACGGTAGGAAGATTTGATGTCGATTTTCTCCCCGACGATCGACCTTCCGTAGACTCCCAGGTTTTTTCCATCAATCACAAGGTCGCCTTTGAGATTATTGATTTTGGCCTTCCCGTAATTGCTTTTTATGTCGAGATAACCTTCGGCTCCATCGACTTCTATTTCACAGCTGTGACCGATGATTTTCGTAGGCCCCACATCATAGAGAGCGATATTTCTGTAAGAGCTCTCCAGCTCAGCAGGCCCCACCAGCTTTTCACCGTAGATTTCTGAATGAGAACCTTCGACTTTAACATCTTTGGAGATTTCGTCCAGGTGAATTTTTCCATAGCGGTGAACGACATGGACTTTTCCTTGGACTTTGCCCACATACACGTGGGAATTATGGCTATCCAAGTAAACATCGGCATTGATGTTCCCAACTTCCACATCTCTGTAGCTGCTTTTCAGGGAGAGCTCTCCGAAGATGTCGGAAACAATTGTTTCTCCGTGGTAGTTGGTAATATCTGTCTTCTGCACATTGGCCACATCGACAGTTCCGTATGAATTTTCCACTTCAACGTTCAGACTCGATGGTATGGAAATGATGAAAGTTGTTCTGATGTTTTTTCTCCTGAGATTATCACGGCTAGTTGAAATGGTCCACTTATCCGTCTCTTTTTTAACTGACATTTCCAGTTCATCGGCGATTTCTTTGGCTTTTTCTTCCTTTCTCCGCCATACTTTTTTTCGCAGGGAAACAGTTATTTTGTTCTCGTCTGTTCCCAGGATCTCGATGTCTCCATGAGAATTCGTGACTTGAATCAGAGAAGGGAAGGGGGGCTCGAATTCTTGATAGTCCTCATAGTCGAATTCATTGGAAACGATAATGAAATCATCTTCGAAGTCGAAGTAAACATCGATCTCTCCTGTGTACAACTGGGTGAAAAGTATGCCGACCACAATGATGAGAATCAGGAGGATGATTTCTTTGGCTTTCATTTTGGATCCTATTCAGGCCTTTCGGCTTCCTGTTTCTCTTTGATTCCGTAGTAGAGCTTCCAGACTCCCCAGACTATGAGAACAACGGGCCAGAGTCGGGCAAAGAATTCCCAGACATCCCATCCCGCAATGTGGATGTTACTCAACAGGATAACGACACCGATGATGATGAGGATGACTCCCCATGCGAGCGGATCTTTTCTTCGCTGTCTTGCCATTTTTTCCTCCATTAACTCCCGTTGATGTTCTTCTTGGTTACGTAGTCGGCAACGAGTTTCACTCCAACGATGATTATTACTAATGGCCAGAAGTCAAAGACAGTATCATAGCTGATGACATCGAAATTGGCCAGGAGAAGTATGCCTCCCAATACCAGGAGAACGATGCCCCAGAAAACAGAGCCGGTTCTAACGAACTCTGGGAGTTCTTCCTTCACTTCTTCCACTTCTTCACCGGTCAGCGCCCTGCGGTTGATGTTCTTGGATGTGTAGATGGAATCGATGATCTGGTAGAAGTAGAAACCACCCAGGAGAATGCCCATGAATGGCTGGGCTTCGCCTGTAGTCTGCATGGTGACCAGCGCAGCGAAAACCAAAAGGTAAACGAATCCTTTTATGGGTTGACTGTTGTAGAAAGCGCCCGCTCCGAACGGAAAGAAGAAGGTGAGGATTCCTGCGAGAGCGGGAGATTTCGGTGGTCTGGTGATGACGACTTTTTCTTCCATTGAATACCTCCATTATTATCTGATGTTGAATTCTCGGTCTCTCTGGCTCCGCTTATATTCTTCAGAGAAACGAGAATTGTGTCCTTGTATTCGCCAAGGGAAGCTGTAAAAGATTCTGCCTTGGCATATAATTTTCCGACTTGGCTGTAGCCGAGGTGAAGATGACGGCTGATGGCTCGATTGAATGATTTTTTGTTCGGGTTGAAAAAGTAAAAAGAAACCAAAGTCAGCAAGATTGCGATAATCGCCAGGATGGGCTGGAGCGAGGGACGCAAGAAGAAATCGAGGGCCAGACTGAATCTTTTCTTTTTTCCTGGGATCGAGTAGAGCTGATTCAGCAAGCCCTGACTCACTTCGAGTTCAGGCAAACTAACAAGAGACTCCGTGGCTTCTTTCAGATTAGACAGAAGCAGAGAGCAGCTCTGGCATGATTTCACATGCTCCTCGACAGCTCTCTTCTCTTCTCGGCTGAGCTCATCCTCTAAATAAGGAGACAAGAGCTCTTCGATGTGTTCACATTTCATGGCTTTTCTCCTTTTTTTCTTTAAGGAATCTCGCCAGCTGGAGCCTTCCTCTGTTGATCCGGGATTTGACTGTTCCTTCAGGGAGGTTCATGATTTCCGCGATCTCTTCATAGCTTTTTCCCTGGATGTCTCTGAGGATGACTGTCATCCGGATTTCCGAAGTCAGAGCATTCAGGCCTTCCCAGACTGTTCTTTTGCTTTCTTTTTTCAAGACGTCTTCCTCAGGGCTTTCCAGAGCTTCTGATGCGAGATAGTGCTCGTCAAAATTGTCCCGTGATCTCTTTTCCCATTTTGTCCTTCTGTATTCATCGATCAGGTAATTTTTAGCAATGGTGAGGAACCAGGCTGTGAAATTTTTCTTGAGGTCGAATTTCTTCAGCGAATTATACAGCTTGAAAAAGATATCCTGTGTCATGTCCTCCGCCTCTTCATAACTTCCTGAAAACTGGAAGGCCATGTTGAATATCCTTCTCGAATACGTGTTAACGAGCATTTCCCACGCTCCTTCTTTGCCTTCTAAGCATTCTTGAACTATAGTGTTAATCTGCACTCAATTCACCTTGGTAGACGAGATTCATTCTCAAAAAGTTCCGTTGTTTGTTTAATTCTATTTTGAGAAGACTAAGGTGTCAAACTCGTCCATTCAGTTTTTCATATTTATCCAGTCAAGGATAAGGCTTCGTGTTTTCGAAACACTCAGTTTGATCTATAGTCCATCCTGTTATCATGGATATGGAGATGCTTCCCATACTGATAGAGAGTAGCCGTATTTAGTACTCATGGCTTTTTCTCTTAAAAAAAATCATCCCGGTTATGTTCTTGCGCTTTATATGTCACACAATATTTTCGTAAGTCTTTTATCGCAACCATTTGAAGCTGTTAAAGGTGAGAATATCCCCTCTGCTTAATCGTCTGTCAAGATGAGGTGAATCACCTGAGTCCAACAGTGCCTTTGACAGATGCGAACAATTTTTGCGAGTCGTACCCTATTCCATCTTTAAACACGATTTCGATCTTCCGGATATCCTGAATTTTGGTTGCTGGATCGCCATTTATCACCACTAAATCGGCAATCTTACCCTTCTCGATCGTTCCTAATTCATTCTCAACTTCCAGATATCGCGCTCCATTCCAGGTCGCGACCTGTAGGGCCTCCAGAGGTGTTAGGCCTGCTTCAACGAGAAGCTCTATGGCCCTCAGGTTTGAATAACCTGGCACAACTCCCCCATTGCCAGTGGGATCTGTCCCGACGAGCAAAAGACCACCCGCTTCGAAGAATTTTTTTTCCATTTCCATCCCCTTCTTGAATAAGGTGGGCCATACTGATTTGGGATTATTGGCGATCCGGGCCCAGGATCTCAAGAACCGATCGCGGGCTTCTGGCAGCATAGCATCTAGAACGGCATTGGGAAGAGGCGGCCTACCTGGAGTCATTACCTCGAATACAGTAAGAGTCGATGTGATGGCCACGCCTTTTTGAACAAGATGCTGAATCAAAGAATTCGCCTCCGATCCATTCGGATCCAATTTCAGCAAAGATGCCCGTTGGGTTTTGCCACTGGGATTGTTATCTTCGATCTTATCGGGAACAAAATCCGTTGCGGCAAAAAATCCATGTTCTAAGTTATCGATACCGAGGTCTGCAGCCTCTCGGTATGTGACGGCTCCAAGGTGACCGGTAACCTTTTTGCCGATTTTGTGAGCCTCCTCAACGACAACCTTAAGTAGCTCTTTGGTTATCTGGGCATACACTTTGAAGTCATCCACTCCTTCATGCGCCCAATACTTGGCCATAATTCGAGCATCTTCAGGATTATCGAGAGCCTTCTCCTGAAGGAAGTATAATCCAGGTCCGTTGAAGTAGGGGCTGGTCACATACATCTTCGGACCCGGGAGTCGGCCTGTATGGATGGCGTGTTTCAGATTCAAATCTGTGTAAGTTTCTAGGCTTCCTGCGGTGCGTATGGTCGTCACACCTCCGGCCAAATAGAGCTTCGGGAAACTTGTCAGTTGCAGATTGTATTGCCCTCCGCCTGCAGGGTAAAACAGATGCTCGTGGAACATGATAAATCCTGGCAACAAAGTTTTCCCCTTAAGATCGACCTGTTTTGCGCCATCGGGAATTTGGATTTTATCTGCATCTTGGATGTCGGTTATGCGTCCTTCTCGAACGATGATGGTTTGATCGGGACGGGCAGGACTTCCTTTGCCATCGATCACGCTGACATTCGTCAGGGCAAGAATCGGCGCTTGGTGGATGATATACCGGCGTGTTTCAGCAGAAAACTTGACTTGTTGTGCGAATAAACTCACGCACAAAAAGGCAATGAATAAGATGCGGGCCATTTTGTTTTTCATGGATTTCTCCTTATCACTGATTTATGCAAACATGATCATATCACGCCCAAAATCACGCGGTCAATTCTCCGATTTATTCAGTAAGCATCTCTATTCCATCGAGTAAAACCGTTCCCAAAAGCGGATATAGAGCTTTTTGGTATCACGGATATAGAGATGCTTTATCATTCCCAAACTTCTTGACTTAGAAAGCGATATATGCCACGATATTTTTTCACTTTAAATCGTTAATCTTTTTAATATTCAACTCTCATTCATGTCTTTTGAAAAACTCTTTCACATCCAAAAAGGGAGGCTATAAATGGAAGGTATTGTCGGCTATGGAGCGTATATTCCTCGGAACAGGATCAAAGTGGAAGAAATCGCTAAAGTCTGGGGAGCTGATGCGCCGAGCTACAAGAGAGGATTGATGCTGGAGGAGAAATCCGTTCCTTCACCTGACCAGGACACGATCACCATGTCCGTGGAAGCATCCAAATATGCCCTGAAGAGAGCTCCGATTGATCCGGCAGATATCGGTGCAGTCTATGTGGGTTCGGAGTCCCATCCCTATGCGGTTAAACCCAGCGGCACGGTTTTAGCAGAAGCCTTGGGCGCCACACCCGAGGCCCATACAGCAGACTTTGAATTCGCCTGTAAGGCTGGAACCGAGGGGATGTTTGTGGCGTTAAACCTTGTGAAATCAGGAGTCATCAAGTATGGATTGGCGGTTGGAGCCGATACCTCGCAGGGAGCGCCTGGCGACGCCCTGGAGTATTCCGCGGCTGCCGGAGCGGCCGCTTTTATCTTCGGCTGTGACAATCTGGTGGCGAAAGCAGTGGAGACGTATTCCTACATGACCGATACTCCTGATTTCTGGCGTCGTGAATACCAATATTATCCGCAGCATGGTGGGCGGTTCACAGGCGATCCAGCTTATTTCAAGCACATCATAGGCGCGGGTGAGGGAATCATGAAAAAGGCCAAGATGAAGCCATCTGATTTCAACTATGTCATTTTTCACCAGCCCAACGGAAAATTCCCTTTCCGAGTTGGAAAGATGCTGGGATTTGAGAAGAAGCAGATTGAAACCGGCTGGCTGGTCAACAAGCTTGGAAACACCTATTCGGGATCTTCTCCCTTGGGCTTGACAGCGTGCCTGGACGTGGCTGAACCCGGCGATAAGATCCTTATTGTTTCTTACGGTTCAGGAGCGGGGAGTGATGCCTTCATTTTTGAAGTCCTGGATAGGATCAAAAAAGTGCAAGGTTTAGCCCCGAAAACAAGAGACATCCTGGATAAGAATAAACATTTTCTTGAGTATGGCGAGTATGCCAAATTCCGCCATAAGATCAAAAAGGCAGATTAGGAGGAGTGGAGATGAGAGAAGTTGCAGTCTTAGGTGTGGGAATAACGAAATGGGGAGAACTCTGGGAGAAATCCTTAAGGATGATTTTCGTGGAGACGGCTCTTCTGGCTCTGGATGATGCCGGAGTGGATAAGATCGACTCCATGTATGTGGGTTCCATGTCCTCAGGGCTCTTTGTCGGTCAGGAGCATATCGCGTCTCTTCTGGCCGACTATTTAGGCCAGACTCCAGTTCCTTCGGCAAGAGTGGAAACAGCCTGTGCGTCGGGAGGATTAGCTTTGCGGCTCGGATTCATGGAGGTCGCTTCGGGGATGAGCGATGTGGTTCTTGTCGGGGGCATCGAAAAGATGACGGATGTTAACGGCTATGAGGCCACTTATGCTTTGGGCACGGCCGCTGACCAGGAGTACGAAGGGTATCATGGAATCACCTTCCCCGGCCTCTACGCACTGATCGCCAGGGCTCACATGGAAAAATACGGGACAACACGGGAACAATTGGCATTGGTCTCTGTTAAAAATCACCGCAACGGGGCCAAGAATCCCCTGGCCCAATTTCCGATGGAGATTACTGTGGATTCGGTCCTCAATTCAGTCATGGTCGCTGATCCGCTGAGAATTCTGGATTGTTCGCCGATCACAGATGGTGCCGCGGCTCTGATTCTCTGTCCGGCGGAGATGGTACGAAAAATGAAAAAGCCTGTTGTCAAGATCATCGGGACCGGCCATGCCACAGATACGATCGGACTGAACCAGAGGAAAGATATCACCTGGCTGGAAGCCACCTATCAGGCCGCCCAGCAGGCTTATACCATGGCAGATAAAAAGCCAGAGGATATAGATTTTCTCGAAGTCCATGATTGTTTCTCCATCGCGGAGATCTGTGTGATCGAAGCCCTGGGTCTGGTCAAGAAGGGTGAGGGTGGAAAAGCCTACGAGGATGAGATCACCTTTCTTGAAGGAAAGATCCCCGTGAACACGAGCGGAGGATTGAAATCCAAAGGCCACCCTGTTGGAGCCACGGGTGTGGCTCAGGCAATAGAGGTCGTGAAGCAGCTGAAGGGAGATGCTGGAGAGAGACAGTTGAAAAATCCCAAAATCGGATTGACCCAGAATATGGGTGGAAGCGGAGGCAGCACGGTGGTTCACATCTTTGAAAAGGAATAGGGAGGGAGGAGATTATGCCAACACCATCAAGATACTGGAGAGAAATTCCTCAGAGATACAGACTGGAAGCCAAGAAATGCAAAAAGTGCGGAATCACGCTTTTTCCTCCGCGGTTGATTTGTCCGGAATGTAAAAGCAGAGAATTTGAGGACACAAAGCTGGCAGAAAAGGGGAAGATTCTGACATACACAATCATCCGCGTGGCTCCTCAACAGTTCGTCGACCAGGCTCCTTTTGCAGTGGGGATTGCGGAGCTGGATGACGGAGTGAGGCTCACCGGTCAGGTCGTGGATTGTGATTTTGAGGATTTAAAAATCGGTCAGAGAGTTAAAATCGAGTTTCGAAAGATATACGACGAAGGCGAAGCCGGCATCCTTTGCTATGGCTACAAGTTTGTCCCGGAATAACTTAGAAAAGGGGACAGGCCCCTTTTTATCTTTTAAAGGATGTCATTGCGGGTGAAGCGTGGCAATATCACTGGCCTGTCATTGCGAGGAGAGAAATGACGTGGCAATCTCATAAAAAAGGATCTTTCATTAATATTTTTAAGAGATTGCCACGCTCCGCTCGCAATGACAATCTGTCAAAAGGATTGCTTCTTCGCTGCGCTAATCGCAATGACACAAGGATGGAATTATTTCTCTATATTCGCAATAACATTATTTGCTATGACATTATTTATTTTATCACTGTGAATGACCGAAGGAAGTGTAGTGATTTCATCCTTTTTTAATGTCTAGCCTAGCTGACTATCTTTTGATAGACTGAATAAGCTGTATAAGCAGGATAGAATATATGAGGGGTTAGAATCATGTATAGAATAGAAAGCAAAGTCGACACCAAGAGCCCGGAGTACAAAGAGAATTTCAATAAGATGAAGAAGGTAGTCGCTGGATACAGGGAGAGACTGGCCAAGATTCAGGAAGGGGGCCCGAAAAAATACAGAGACCTTCACAGGTCTCGAAAGAAGTTGCTCGTCAGAGAACGACTGGACAAACTCTTTGACCGGAACACGCCTTTTCTGGAGCTCACTCCGATGGCTGCCTATGATATGTATGACAATGAGGCGCCAGCAGCGGGGGTGATTACAGGAATCGGAGTCGTTCATGGCCGCGAGGTCCTGGTCGTGGCTAACGATGCCACTGTCAAAGGCGGCACTTATTATCCGATGACCATCAAGAAGCATGTCCGGGCCCAGGAGATTGCACTGGCGAACCGCCTCCCCTGCATCTATCTGGTGGATTCCGGAGGCATTTTCCTTCCACATCAATCCGGCACGTTTGCGGATAAGGAGTATTTCGGTCGGATATTCTACAATCAGGCTCGACTCTCTGCCCTGGGAATCCCCCAGATATCGATCGTTATGGGCTCCTGTACAGCCGGTGGAGCCTATGTGCCGGCAATGAGCGATGAAACGGTCATTGTCCGCAAGCAAGGTACGATTTTTATCGGCGGCCCTCCACTGGTCAAGGCTGCAACGGGTGAAGAAGTCACGGATGAAGACCTGGGTGGGGCGGATGTCCACTGCCGTATCTCCGGTGTCTCAGATTATTACGCTCAAAACGATGATCACGCCTTGGAGATCGCTCGGAACATTGTCGAGACTCTGGACCCGCCAAACAAATTCCAGCTGGATATGGCTGAACCGGAAGACCCCTATTATGATCCTCAGGAGATTTACGGGATCGTCCCCCCGGATTTGAGAAGGCCCTTCGATATCAAAGAGGTTATCGCCCGAATTGTGGATGGAAGCCGATTCCAGGAATTCAAGGAGTTATACGGTCAGACCATTGTCTGCGGTTTTGCCCGGATCATGGGATATCCGGTGGGCATTCTGGCCAACAATGGAGTCTTGTTCTCTGAAAGCTCTCTAAAAGGAGCGCATTTTGTGACTCTCTGCTCTATGCGCAAGATCCCTCTCATTTTTCTCCAGAATATCACTGGTTTTATCGTGGGAAAGCAGTATGAACATGGCGGGATCGCCAAGGATGGAGCCAAGCTGGTTCATGCAGTGGCCAATGCCGATGTCCCCAAGTTCACTGTGATTGTCGGTGGCTCGTATGGAGCGGGGAACTATGCCATGTGCGGAAGAGCGTATGCCCCGCGTTTGCTCTGGATGTGGGCTAATGCTCGTATCAGTGTCATGGGTGGAGAGCAGGCGGCGAATGTACTTGTCACAGTGAAGATAAAGAGATTGAAGGCACAGGGACAAAAGCTGACCAAAGCAGAGCAGCAAAAGATGATGAAGCCCATCCTGGAAAGATACGATTATGAAGCCAGCCCCTATTTCAGCTCAGCCAGGCTGTGGGATGATGGGATTCTGGACCCTCTGGAGACTCGGGAAATTTTAGCCTTAGGCATATCCATGAGCCTGAATGCGCCGATTCCAGAATATAAAGTTGGGATTTTCAGGATGTGAGATGACGCAATCCGCCTACGAAACCATCATCTATTCTAAAGAGAACAAAATCGCTCGGGTTGCGTTCAACCGGCCCGATGTCCATAACGCATTCAATTCCGAGCTGATCGGCGAGATTGATGATGCCTTCGAGAAGATCAGGTCCGATGAGTCCGTACGAGTGGTGATCCTGACCGGAGAAGGGAAATCCTTCTGTGCGGGCGCAGATATCAAATGGTTGCGGGAAATTATTAATTATTCTTACGAACAGAATTTAGAGGAATCTCTCCAATTAGCTGAAGTCCTGCACAAAATATACATTTTGTCCAAACCCACCATCGCTATGGTCAACGGGACTGCCATAGGAGGAGGGAATGGCTTTCTATCGGCCTGCGATATTTCCGTGGCTTCTGATGATGCGAGGTTTGGTTTGAGCGAGGTGAAGATCGGCCTTGTCCCGGCGGCCATTTCTCCTTATGTTATGCGCCGCATCGGAGAGAGTAAAGCCCGGGAGTATTTTTTAACGGGAAAAAGAATCTCTGCTCAGAAAGCCCTTGAGATCGGGCTCCTGAACGAGGTCGTTCCGCCTGATAAGCTCGAAGAGACTGTCCTGGACATCGCCCAGCTGCTCCTGTCCTCAGGACCGGAAGCGATCGCAGCCTGCAAAGAGTTGATCGATAAAACGACTCGAATGAGCTTCGAGGAAGTCAAAAAGTTTACAGCTGAGATGATCGCCAACTTGAGGATAAGCCCGGAAGGCCAGGAAGGCATGTCCGCTTTCCTTGAGAAAAGAAAACCCAATTGGGTTAAAGAAAATAAATAATGAACGGAAAGTTGAAGGGAGTTTATTAGGGCAGCTTTAATATGGAGGACCAGCAGGAAGTAAATGGTTGTCATTGCGAGGAACGAAGTGACGTGGCAATCTCATAAAAAAGAATCTTTCATTAATATTTTTAAGAGATTGCCACGCTCCGCCTGCAATGACAATCTGTTAAAAGGATTGCTTCTTCGCTGCGCTAATCGCAATGACACAAAATAAGGCATAAGAGAAAGTAGACATGTTTAAAAAAATACTGATTGCCAACAGAGGGGAAATAGCTATCCGAATTATCAAAGCCTGCCAGGAGATGGGCATTTCGACTGTCGCCGTCTATTCTGAGGCGGACCGGGAAAGTCTTCATGTGCAGATGGCAGATGAGGCCTTCTGCATCGGTCCGGCTCCGGCTGTGGAAAGCTATCTTCATATGGAAGGAATCATCCAAACGGCTCATGCCGCAGGCGCTGAAGCGATCCATCCGGGCTACGGATTCCTGGCCGAAAACGCGGAATTTGACCGGCTGTGTGAAAAAGAAAACATCGTCTTTATCGGACCCAATTCCAAAGCGTTGAAACTCGTCGGGGATAAAGTCCGCTCACGACAGACAATGGAAAAGGCCGGAGTGCCGATTATTCCAGGGATGAAGAAGATTCCCAAGGATTTCTCCGAGTTTGAGTCAGAAGCGAAAAAGATCGGTTACCCGGTTATGATCAAAGCATCTGCCGGAGGCGGCGGGAAGGGGATGAGAGTCGTCTCCAGCCCAAAAGACCTGAAATCCGCACTTGAGGCTGGGATGAGAGAAGCCAAATCCGCCTTCGGTGATGAGTCGGTTTATCTGGAAAAGTTTATCGAAGAGCCGCGGCATGTCGAGTTTCAGGTGCTCGCTGACAACCATGGAAATGTGGTGCACCTCTTTGAGAGAGAGTGCTCCATCCAGCGGAGGCATCAGAAAATTGTGGAAGAGACTCCTTCGCAGGCATTATTTCCCGAGCTTCGCGAGCGAATGGGAGAAACAGCAAAAAAAGTCATGCAGGTTTCCGGGTATAACAATGCCGGAACAGTTGAATTTCTCCTGGATAAGGATAAGAATTTTTATTTCCTCGAAGTCAATGCCCGTCTTCAGGTTGAGCATCCTGTCACAGAGCTGACCACAGGTGTGGATCTGGTCCACCAGCAGATTTTGATCGCTTCTGGCGAAAAACTCTCCTTTAAACAGGAAGACCTGAGTCAAAGAGGTCATTCCATCGAGTGTCGGATCTATGCAGAGGACCCGCTCAATAATTTTCTCCCGTCTTCAGGAAAGGTTCTCTTCCTTAAAGAACCGAAAGGCCCGGGAGTCCGTCATGACTGTGGCATATTCAGCGGCAGCAATGTTCCGATTTTTTATGACCCGATCCTGGCCAAGCTCATCGTCTGGGCAGAAAACAGAGAAAACGCCTGCCAGAGAATGGTCAATGCCCTGGGAGATTATGTCATCCTGGGGATAAAGACAACGATCGATTTTCTCAGAGATGTCATCGCCCATCCCCAGTTCAAGGCGGGTAACACCACGACTAGCTTTATCGAGAAACACCTTGATGCGTGGGAAGGTAAAACAAAGACTCAAGAGGGATCGACGCTGGCTTTGATCGCTTCAGCCTTCGATAATTTCAATCAATCTTACGCCGCTCCCGGTATGAACAGAGGAGTTGCACAGAAAGAAGTATTCTCTCCCTGGCAGTCTCTCGGCAAATGGCGGCTTGGAGGAAAGAAGTAAAGTGGAATTCGAATTTATTATAGATAATGAGCTGCGCAAAATATCCCTGGAAAAGAAGGAAAATGCCTATGTCGTTTCAGATGGTGAAAAAACGTATGAAGTAGACATCCAGTTTATTTCTCCCAACGCTCTATCCATTTTGATCGAGGGGCAATCCCATCTGGTCTATCTGGCCAGTGATGCGGACAGAAAGTATCTTTCCCTTGAAGGACAGCAGTTTATAGTCCAAGAATCCCAGGCTGGGGAAAAGGAATTCGGGAAGGGTGAGGAAAAATCTCACGAAGATGAGCTGCTGGTGAAAGCACCCATGCCGGGAAAAGTGATAAAAATTAATGTCTCGGAGAATGATGAGGTCCGGAAGAATCAGACTCTTGCCATTGTGGAGGCCATGAAAATGGAAAACGAGATTAAATCCACCATCGAAGGCTATGTGAAGAAGATTCTCGCTTCTCCCGGAGACCTTGTCGATTCGGAAAATCCCATCATCGAGCTCAAAAACAAAGATTGAAAAAAGGGGATAGGCCCCTTTTTTAAGGATAGTTCCTTAAGGGTCAAGCCTTGTCATCAAGAAATGCGACTTTTATCCCTATTACTTCCCCTGCTTCCTCAGGATGAGGTCTGACTTCATACTCTTGAAAAAAGGGGCCTATCCCCTTTTTTTCAACTTTTTTTCAATTATAATGCTTACCTCTAGAATTTCATTTCCTGAGAATTGAAGTATGTTGGCCTAGTCGGGGAATTGTCTAACCTAAAGTAATCAGGTAAACTGACTATGTAGAGGTAAAGGCACTCGAGGCAAGAATCCATAAAAAAACGATAATAAAGATGCAACTTTTTAGGATGGATAAAGGTTTATGAAGATGAGAATGGATGAACAAGAGCTGGTGCGCCAAATTCAGAAAGGCGATGAAATGGCGTTCGCAGAGATTGTCAAGATATACAAGGACAAGATAGTCAATTTCCTGTGGAAGATCACCGGCGATTACCAGAAAGCAGTGGAATTATCTCAGGAGACTTTTATGAGAGTGTATTTTAAAGCGAATAAGTACAAACCGATTGCTCCTTTTTCTTCTTGGATCTACACCATTGCTTCGAACCTGGCCAAAACAGAGATGAAAAAGATGAGAAAATATGCGGCTGTTTCACTCGATGATGTTCAGAACAACCTTCCGATGGAGGCATATGCCAGCAACCCGACCGATTCGGGATTGCTCTCGAACCTGAAAGAAGCACTGAATTCTCTGCATCCCCGGTACAAGATACCTGTGATTCTCAAAGATGTTGAGGGTTTTTCCCAGGAGGAAATTGCCCAAATGCTCAAAAGTCCACTCGGGACAATCAAAGCGAGAATCAGCCGGGGAAGAGATTATTTGAAGAAAGAATTGGAAAAAGCCTCATGCAAGGGAAATACCTTAGCATTAAATGAGGAGTATCAAGATGGATGAGCTTAATCTTTTACAAAAATTAGAGAATGTTAAAGCCCCACCCGGCTTCGAGCAAAGAGTGCTAACACAGCTCTCTGTGCGAAAAAGGAAAAGGGTGAGGGTCAGAAACCTCAGTCTCTCTGTGGCCGGAGCTTTTAGTGCGGTTCTTGTGATTTTTATCGCACTGAATGTCTTTATTCTTCCTGAGAGAAGCCCTGTGGGAATCGCAGAAATGGACAAGAAAAGTATGGCCCCCGCCCTTGAAGCGGAGGAAATGCCTGTAAGGAGACCAACTGTCCCCATCATCGAGGCCGTGGATTACGGAGCGGAAGTCCGGAGCATTTCGCCTGAACCGAGGACAATATACATACTGGAGCAGGTTTCCGATGAAGTAAGCTCAACAATCAAATATTAAGGAGGTCAAGCCAAAATGATGAAAAAAATCAAAATCATGAGCATCCTGACACTATTTATGTTCGTATCTTCCCTGGCCTTAATGGCGGGACCGAAGTCGAGTGCGATAGATGGGGCTCAGTTTGATGAGATTACAAAAAAAGTCTATCCATCAGTCGTCAAAGTCGTAGTCAAGAATGGGTTCACTAAGGTGGCGACGGGTGTCGTCATAGATCGGGATGGACACGTTGTCACGACTGCTTTGATTTCTCCACGTGATGAAAAAATCACGATTGTCACGACCGATAAGAAAGAAATTGAAGCCGAATTCCTGGGGATGGACTCAGAGACACACCTGGCAGTCGTTAAGGCTAAAGATAAAAACCTGACTCCGGTGAATATGGGAGATATGAAGAGTGTCTCACCTGGGACATGGGTTGGCGTAGTCAGCATTTCTCCAGAGGAAACTCCTCAAGTCTCTCAAGGAATTGTGAGTTCCGTTTCTCCTGAAAGGTTACGATTGAATGTTTGGGTTGTGAGAGGCGCGAGCGGGAGTCCTGTTCTCGATAAGGGAGGCCGGATGATCGGCCTTCTCCGAGGAGTCTATACAGAAGAAAGCCCTGTTGTTCTTGAATTTAGAGAAAAAGAAGTGGAGGCTTCGGGCTTTGTCTTCAGCAGAGCCGAAGCGCCTGCCTCTGGTATGGCTCTGGCGATCCCGATCGATATCGTGAAGAGCGTCGCGGTGGAGATCAAAGAGAAAGGACGAGTCCAGAGAGGATGGCTGGGAATCCTTTTTTGCGAGAATGAAGATGGCTACATTGAGATAGTAGAAGTCGAAGAGGAAAGCCCGGCCGAGCTGGCAAAACTTGAAGAAGAAGATATTGTTCTCCAGATTGACGGAAAAAATCTAGGCAGCCCTGAGATGCTTAAAAAAGAGATCAGAAAAAGAAAGCCCGGCCAGACCGCTACACTCAGGATAAAAAGAGATGGTAGGGAAAAAGATATCAGAGTCAAGTTGGGAGAGTACACCCAAGAGGACGCCTGGCGGGAAATGGAGGTGAGATTCCCCAGACTCTTTGTAACACCCCAGGAAAAACCTTTTGAGAGTATTCCGAGAACGAGATTTCAGTTTGGTTTGGAGACCAGAAAATACATCGGAGTTCACGTTGATCCCCTCAACAAAGAACTCGCCGAGTATTTCGGAGCCAAAGAAGGCAAAGGGCTCTTAGTGTCGCAAATCAGGGAAGGATCCTCGGCTGAAAAAGCGGGATTGAAAGTTGGAGACGTACTGGTCAAGGCTGATGGAAAAAGGCTTGAGCGTGAAGGTGATTTAAGCTATATCATCCAGGAGAAGGAGAAAGGCGATAAGATCAAGATCGAATTTTACAGGGATAAGAGAATGAGGAGTGTTGAAGTTGAGATAGAGGAAGAGGAAGGGAGTGGACTGCTGAGCTTCTCTCCTGATGATTGGAAAGATTATTCCGAGGCATTTGGCAGATCCGCCGAGAGTCTTCTCCGACAACAGAGAAAATGGCGGGATGATTCCTCCCGTGAATTGAGGAATCAAATGGAACGAATGACCAGGGAGATGCAGATACAGGAGCTAAAAAGCCGCGAGGCCGCACAAAAGCTGCTCAAAAGAGCTAAGTTATACAAGAATCTCATAAGGGTGTAACCTGCTCCGGTTCCCAATTCTCATGGGGGAGCAAAGGAAATTTTTTCCTTGCTCCCCTTTTTTTATGGTTTTATGGGGTCGCATCTCAACATTCGACATTTCATGTATAACTCCAATATAAGTCCAATAATCGATTGTTCTATTTCCTTGAGATTATCAGGGAAAAGGAAAAACATTCTGAAAAATGTCGAATGTTGAGATGAGACCCCTATTCCTTGGAAAGGCCTAGCCATTTATCTGTGTAAGCTTTGAATTCTCTTAAGGGCAGTCTTCTTTTTTTGTAGTACCCTTTTTCCTTCCTTTGTTTCATGGCTTCATACAGGATGATCCCCACTGATACGGAGAGGTTGAGGCTTTGAGCCATCCCGACCATCGGGATCCTGATTTTGTAATCCGCGATACCTAAAGCTTCTTTTGAGATCCCTTCGGCTTCGTTGCCGAAAACGACAGCCAGAGGTTGAGCGTAGTCCAGTTCCAGATAGGAAAGGCTGTCTTTACTGAGTTGGGTGGCAACGATTTTGAATCCTTTTGTCTTCAACTGTGTCAGACAATCTGTAGTTGATGTGTAGTAGTGAAACTGAAGCCATTTTTCAGCACGAGTCGAGATGGCTTCGTTCACAGGGAAGGGTTCTTCACTCGCGGAGATGATGTCCACATTCAGGATTCCTGCAGCATCGCAGGTCCGGACAACAGCGCTGGCATTATGCGTGTTTCTCACTTCCTCCAGGACGACTCTGAGGTCGGGCTGCCTGGAGGACAGAACTCTTTTGACTTTCTCGATTCTTTCTTTTGTCGGCACAGAGAAAATATAACAAAGCATCCATTAAAATGAAAGGGGTCGCATCTCAACATTCAACATTTCACACGAAATGAAAGGGGCCGCATCTCAACATTCAACATTTGATAAATAGGTCTTGTAATCGATTGCCCTTTTTCCTTGTGACTAACAGGAATAAAGGAAATACATCATTAAAAATGTCGAATGTTGAGATGTGACCTAAAAATCGAATGTTAAGATGCGACTTCTTTTCTTCTATCCCCCAAAAACTCAAAGTCTAATGTCGTAACCAAGAACACCAAATGTTGAGATGCGGCCCCGTCTATTTGTTCAAATAGATGAACAGTCAAATGTTAGGATGTGACCCAATAAGAATTTTGAGATGCAACCCAAAAAAATTAGAGAAAGATGAATTTTGCCAGTAGAATCAGCCATAAAAAAGCTGTCCCGAAAATGGCTCTCCATTCCTTGTTTTCCCGAAAAGTCTTCCAGCTGAACTTGTTCTTATTGGGAGTGGGGATAGGCCTCATTGAGGGAAAAAAAAGGGGTGTTTTTTTTCTGTACTCCTCATATTCAGCCGGAAAGAGTTCCATCATCTTCTCTTTTTCCGTATGAATAACCAGAGGATAAAAAAGGAGAAAATAGGCCATAAATATACACAACCCCCAGAGGGAGTGGGAAGCGATGACGATGCCGAATCCGATGATTAAATTTCCCAGATAAAGGGGATTTCTTGTGTACATGTACGGACCCGAAATCGTCAACTCTTTTCGCTTCCTGAGATGTCCTGACGCCCACATTCTCAAAAGAAGGCCGAGAATGCATACAGCCAGTCCTCCCAATAAAGAAAGGAGGTCGGGTTTGGCCAGTATCACGACCAATATAACGCCGATGAGGCCAGCTTTGACTCTCCACTCGTAGACTCTCTTCTTGAAATCGACTTTAGGCATGTTCTTCTAATAATTGGATGCTCAGAGCCGCCACTTCCTTTGGAGTGATTTTCTTGAGACATTCCAGGCTCGAACAGCTCCTTTTGTAGCAGTGGCTGCACTCCATTTCATGAAAAGCCACTCTGTCTTGAGGGCTGAAAGGCCCATTTCTTCCAGGATTGGTGGGACCGAAGATACCGACTACAGGACGGGAAAAAGCGCATGCGACTTGAAGCGCAAACGTATCCCCGCTGACCAACAAGGAGGATTCTTTAACCAGAGCCATGACTTCTTTCAGAGAGAAGTCAGGAGAGAGCGATGCCTGAGATTTCTCGTGAACCTCTTTTGCCTGCGCTTTCTCTTCCTCGTTCCCCCAGAGAATGAGCAAGAACAGGTCCTTTGGCTTCAACATGTTGATCAACTCAATCCAGCACTCCGAGAACCATCTCTTTGTTTTCCAGGCAGCGCCTACGTTTAAAACAACGAGTTTTTTCTTTTCGTCATAGCCTATCTTTCGAAGTTTTTCTTTGACTGATTGAACATACTCATCAGGGAGAATAATCGGAAACTCATACTGCGTTTCCATTATCTCTAACAGCGTGAGTAATCTTAAATTTTTGTCGATAACATGGATGGTCTCCGGAACCTCTTCCAGCCTGTCCGTGTAAAACATCCCGGCTTGTGATTCTCTTAAGTTCTTCCTGTGGAACCCAATCCTTTTCGTTGCTTTGGAGAGATAGGCAATGAAACCAGATTTTATCAATCCCTGAAAATCAAGGACGATCTGATCCTTATTCTTTATGTCTTTCTTGAGAGTTGAAACCTCTTTCCAGAATCTCCTAGTGTTGATCCGCCATCCTTCAGTATGCGCCACAATGATCTTATCGATCCCAGGCACTAATTCCAGAATTTCCTTTCCTTTATCCTCAACAACCCAGGAAATAGTGCTATCCGGGAATTTTTTCCGAAGAGCAGAGAAAGCTGGAAGTGTATGGATAATATCCCCGAGGGAGCTGAGCCGGATGATCAAGAAGTTTTCCATCATACTATCATTCCTGCTTATTCAGCCTCTTCTATTTTTGCGGCGATTTCTTCGATGAGCTGAGAGGTTGACTTGATTTTCGGTCCACCTGTGATGGCGATGGCGCCTCCATATTTTTTAACAGTCTCTTTTTCAGGAACTGTATCTTCTGTGTAGTCTGAGCCTTTGGCATGAATATCTGGTTGGAGCGCAAGGAGGATTTTCTCCACGTTGAGTTCATCGAAAAAGGTGACGTAATCGACAAAATAAAAAGACGAAATAATTTCTTCTCTCTCCGTCTCCAGGAGTATGGGCCTGCCTTTTCCTTTGAGCGTGCGGACCGAGGAGTCGCTGTTCAAGGCCACGACCAGCACGTCTCCTCTTTCCCTGGATTCTTTCAGGTATCTGATATGGCCAACATGAATCAGATCGAAGCAGCCATTAGCCAAGACGACTGTTTCTCCCTTTTGCTTATGGTCTTTGATTATTTCGACGAGCTGTTCGAGTGAATGTCGCTTTTTCAATTTAGGAAATGATGGCCACTTTGAGCTCATTAACGGTTAATGTGGCCGTGCCTTTTTTCATGACCACCACGCTGCCAGCGTAATTCGCCAATTGAGAGGCCTGTTTGAAGGATGCTCCACAGGTCAGAGCAAGAGTGAACACACTGATGACTGTATCCCCAGCTCCTGTGACATCGACGATGTCGGTTGTGCCGTGAATCGGGATGGAATAGGGAGTTTTTCCTTTTTCAAAGAGAACCATTCCCTGGGAACCCCTGGTGATGAGGATGGCTTCTGCGTCTGTCTTGTTCAGGAGTTCTTTTCCAGCCTTTTTGAGCACTTGGGTATCGTCGTCAATCTGGATGTGCAGGGCTCCCTCGACCTCTGGTTCGTTAGGGGTGGAAACAGTGATGCCTTTGAAATTCAGGAGTTGAAACCGGGAATCCAGAGCGACCGGGATTTTCTTTTTCTTATATCGAGGAAGGATTCGGTTGAAGATATCCTCTTTGACTGTAGCGTAATTGTAGTCTGAGATGAGCAGGGCTTGAGTTTGGCTTAAAGAGCTAGAGAGAAGCTTGTGAAGTTTTTGTTTTATCTCGCTGCTCTCCGGGACTTTTCTCTCTCGGTCGATCCTGAGGATCTGCTGTTTTCTGGCTGTTTCTTCACCTGCTAAGATTCTGGTTTTAATCGGTGTCAGGAGTTTTTTATCCGTGATCAGGTATTCCGTGGATATGTTTTTCTGTTTCAGAATCCGGAGAATCCTTTTCCCGGAGTCATCCGCACCGAGCAAGCCGATAGGCAGAGGCTCTGCCCCTAATGCTTTGAGGTTCAGGACAGAATTTCCTGCACCCCCAAGGGAATACCCGCTTTTTCTGTAGCTGAGAATGAGGACTGGGGCCTCCCTGGAGATACGGCGGGTGGTTCCGAATATGTATTCGTCCAGGATAAAATCTCCCCATACAGCGACTTTTTTCCCATCAAAATTGTCGACGAGATGGAGCAGATTTTTTTTCTCTTTATTCACTGGACCGCAGGCAAAGATTTTTACCAGAAAAGAGCGAAAAGGTCAAATGACTAAGAGTTGTGCGCCAGGAAGCATTGAGTCTGAAAGACTGAAGCAAGGATAAATCGTTGATAAATTTTACATCTTTTTATTAATTTTTTTGGATATTCTCAACTATTTCCTTTGCCCTTTTGCGCGCAGGTTCAACCAGGTCTTTGTATGAGGAACTGAATGTTTTTTGAAGAAACTTGTCTATTTGAAGAGAGGTTCTTTCCAGGTAGTTTAGCTTCCAAGCATCATCAGGCGCTTTTTCTCCCCAGAGCTTCCGGGGACCCTCGAAACCGCCTTCCGCGAGGTACCAGTCCTTTATGTACTGAAAACCTGCTTTATACAAAAGATAGCCTAGAGGAGTCACAACTGGGGGGATGCCTAAACTCAAAGATTTCACTGTGTCCGCATGAATTTTTTGTTCCCCTTCGTAGGAAACCATGAGATGTCCACCTGGAGGAATGAGGTCGCCGAGTAGACTGAAGAGCTTGAATCCTGATTCTGAAGTGCCGAGAGAATATTTTTCTTGCCTGTTCAGTGAGTCTTGAAATTGGACTTCATCATTGTAATCAAGGTCCATCCATGGCTGGACTCCATCCTTTCCGCCGGAACTGTAGATTCCCTTTATCACAGGAGATGTGCTGAGAATGTCTCGATGATTTCGAAGATAGAGTTTGAACCCCTTCCAGCCGCTTAAACGAAGCTGTTTGACTTCTTCAAGGTGAAGTCTGAAGTCGTTCACATTTTTGTCATGAAGGCCGTTCAAAGGATGATGTTTTCTGTCTGGCTTCATTGTCTCATTGAGAAAAGCATTGAAAACGTCCTGGAATAAATTCAATGTTTATTTGAGAAAACATAGATTACTTTCTTGAATAAAGTTTGGCAAGTTCCCTCTGGCTGTCTTCAATGAGAATAGAATTTTTTACTTTCCATCCTCTAGAGGCAGAGAATTTGACCTTATCCTAAATTTGTGTAATTAATTACTGTTGCCAGAAACCAGTCAAATGACTGATGAGTTAGGAAGATTCAAGAATGGTTTTTCAAGACTCTTTTTGAGGAGGACAGCATGATGAGAAAGAAGGGTATTTCTCCATATCTAGTAGTCGGATTCATTGTCTTGATTCTGTTTTTCCGGGGAGAAGTTTGTGGCCAATCCGTTGACCTGAAACAGCTCGTTCCCAAGCTCGAGCTTGAAGCCCAGCGCATAATGCTCGAGGGAGAGATTCCTTCAGCGACAATCGCCCTGGTTCATCAAGACAAAATAATCTGGACCGGTGCTTTTGGTCATTCCAATATATGGGCGCGCACTCCAGCCATACCAAAAACAGTTTATCTCATAGGTTCCACATTTAAAACCATGTCAATGGTTGCCCTTTTGCAGCAGATGGAAAAGGGAAAATTCAAACTGGATGACCGTGTGAATGATTACCTCGAGGAATTCAAAATACAGGGGGAGAATGCATCTAATCCTGTGATATTCAGGCATCTTCTGACTCATACTTCGGGGCTTCCCGGTGATTTCGGCCCGCATCCTGTCTGGGGAGATACGGCTCCTCTTCCTCTGAAAGAATATCTGAGCAAGCGTCTTAAAGTGAAGAATCCACCTCTGACCAAATTGGTGTACTCCAACATGGCTTACACTCTCATCGCCCACCTCGTCGAAAAGTTTTCGGGTGTTCCCTACAAGAAATACATCCAGGAGAACATCTTTGATGCTGTGGAAATGGAGGACACGGCCTTCTTCCCAAAAGGAAACATGGAAGAAAGACTGGCCATCCCCTACATATTCTATAAAAAAACAATGAATCAGGTGCCGGCGACGCGACTGAAGGCCAATGTCTGGCCTGCTGGTATCGTTTATGGAACGGTTATCAATCAGGCCCACTGGCTGATAACAAACCTGAATGGAGGCGTTTACAAAGGGCATCGTTTGATCAGTGAGGAGACATTCAAGGAGGTGATGACTCGTCAGTACGACAAGTTCAAAGGTCCGATAAGCGACGGCTGGCTGAACGAGACGACAGGCTTTGGTCTAACGTGGTGGATTTCTGAGCGGGAAGGCGAAAAATTATTTGCCCACAGCGGCAGTGTTCCTGGATACACTGCCTTTCTCGCCGGCAACCTAGATCAGAAAACAGGATTTGCTATCTTGACCAACGGCAATCGTTCCCATAAGTATCTTTTCGACTTGGCCGTGAAAGCCTTGGATTTGATTGAGGAGCATAAAATTAGTTTAAAATGATTTTTCGGCTTGAGCTATATTAAGATCAATGCTATCCTTGTCGGCTTAGTTGGGATAAAAAAAATGATTTGGAAGTCTGTTAAACACTTTTGGAACCAACGGTATGGACACGCGCGGTTCCGTTTGATGGATATCAATACTCTCATCTATTACGGGTTGGTCGGGTTTCTGTTGATTTTCTTCCATAAATCAGTGAAGTATTGGCCTCTTTACGTTCTCATCCATGTCGCGGTTGTACTTCTTGTGCTGGAACTTATTAGGTTCGGAGAAAAATACCCTGAGAAAAAGACTTTATGGTTTTTTCGGACAATGTATCCTCTGCCACTCTTTTTATATGGATGGGAGGAACTGGCGGCAATCATTACGATGTTTTTTGGGAATCACTGGATGACAGATGTGATTGTCCGCTGGGATAGAATAATTTTTGGTGTCGACCCGACTGTCTGGGTTCAAAAATTGTATAAGCCATGGCTGAACGAACTCATGCATTTCGATTATTTAGCCTACTACTGTTTTTTCTTGCTTATTCCTTTTCTTCTTTATTTCCGGGGAAAAAAGCAAGAAACGTTCGCAGTCATGTCTTTCCTCACTTTTACTTATTTCAGCAATTTTTTCCTCTTTTTTTTCATCCCGACTTTAGACCCCCTGAATGTTCCAATGCTCCAGGCGCAGTATGTCAAAGAGCAGGTCGGCTACTTTTTTGTTCCACTGAATCACTATATTCAGGCAAAAGGAGGAATTCCTGTGGCTGCTTTTCCTTCCTCTCATGTGGCCGGAGCCTTAGTCTGGGTACTCGCTGCCATTCGCTACAACAGGAAATTGGGTTTGGCACTGCTTCCCCTTGCGGTGGTGATAGGTTTTTCAGTGGTCTATATTCAGCTCCATTATGCTCTTGACCCAATATTCGGATACATCTGGGGAGCTATTTGTTTTATAGTGGTCTTAAAGTTGCTCAAGAAAAGGGGAGAAGACCCCCTCTCTCTTCCTGACAAGTCCATCAATTCCTAAGATTTCAGGCTTCTAAGGAAATTGCAGATTTAAAGACTTTTTCTGAATTTTTTTCATGCTGTCTTTTTGTTTCTTTTTACGAGGGGATCAATTTGTTCAGGAAAACGTCAAAACTGTTTATACTCAAAAATTAGGTAACTCTTTTGGTAATGATATTGAAAGTATATTGTCATTGCGAGCGAAGCGTGGCAATCTCTTAGAAAAAAATACATTTTTTTTGATGAGATTGCTTCACTCCGTTCGCAATTGCATTCAAAAAGTGTTACCTAATTACTGAGCACATACAGAAACTGATTTTTTGAGGCCGTCCTTTCAGGAACTCGCATGTAGAGGAGTTCAGTCCTCATTATCCCGAAGTTGACTGGCATAAGAGAAAGTGCTAAAAAAATAATACGCCGGAGTGGCGAAATTGGCAGACGCGCTGGACTCAAAATCCAGTCCGGGGCAACTCGGGTGTGGGTTCGAATCCCTCCTCCGGCATACTGATTCCTCTGTTAATCCTTAGGTTTTACCTCATTTTGATTGTCATTCATACCGCAAGGAATCGACCGGGTTGGCTGTTGCGGCTTTGACCGTGATGAAAAGTACTGTTCCGGTAGCGACCAGAACGGATAACATACCTGCAAGAAGAAAATAATGGATATCTATGCTGATCCGGTAGGGATAATTCTGAAGGACCGACCGCATAATCATGTACACAATCGGCCAGGCAACAAGATTGCCGGCCAATACCAACCAGATAAAATCCTTGAAAACGAGATTTGTGATATGCATGAACCTGGCGCCTAGTATTTTCCGAATTCCAATTTCTTTGGTTCTACGGCTCACAGCAATAGATGTTAATCCCAAAATCCCCATACAGGCAATCAGGATGGCTAAGAGGGATGAATAGGTGAGGATCATACTCCATTTTTTTTCTGAATTGTATCGTTCTTTCAGGACTTCTTCCTGGAAATAATAAATAAACGGCTTATCCGGCTGCACAGCTTTCCATGAGTCTTCCAAAAAATCCAGAGTGTTTTTAACGCCAAGGCTGGATATGCGCACTAATATGTGATCATAGGGCCAGGATGGAAGCATATGAAAAATGACTGGATAGATCTCATGGTGCAGGGATCTAAAATTGAAATCCTTCACAACACCGATGATCCTGAGATTATTCGGATATCCTTGTGACGGATCGCCTAGAAATTGTCCAAGAGGAGATTCGAGGCCTAATTCTTCGACCGCCCTTTGGTTTATGACTACGGCCTCTGTATCTGAAGAGATTTCATTAGAAAAATTTCTCCCCTCGACTATCTGCAATCCTTGAGTTTTAAAATAATCATAATCTACACGAATATGATTGGACCTAATTGCTGTTCCTTTTTTTATGATTCTGGTGTTATCGATTCCCATTCCAAATGTCTGGCTGGATATGGCGACGCCATGAACACTGCTATGTTGGACAATTCTCGACCTGAATAAAGAGACGACTCTATCCCGCACCTGTTTGGTGTTCTCTTGAATCGAAATTGAAATCAAACCCTGTGTATCATATCCAATGTTTTTATTCATCATATAGCTGAGCTGTTTGACCAAAAAAAGCGATGATATGATTAACGCCACAGCAAGGGCGAACTGGAAAATAACAAGACATTTGGTGAAATGTTTTTTCCTGCTCAGTTTCATTCTCCCACTGAAGAGATGCACTGGATTAAAACTGGACATGATGAGAGCAGGATAGGTACCCGAAAAAATACCTGTCATAATGGTCATGAAAACAAGGGCGAGGATAATTTTTAGGTTTTTAAAACTGCCGGGATTTAACTGTTTTCCTGACAATTCATTGAACACGGGGAGGAATAATAAAGCTAAAAAAATGCCAACAAACATGGCAATGGTGCACAAGACGAAAGATTCCCCCCAAAACTGGAAGAGCAAATTCTTTTTTTCAGCTCCACAGACTTTCCGTATCCCGACTTCCTTAGAACGGAGAGATGATACACTTACAGACAGATTCATAAAGTTTATGCAGGCAACGAGGAGAATGATAAAGGCAATTCCCGAAAGAATAAAAGAGGTTTTAAGACCCGTTCCTGGGGATGAGTTCGGATCCAGGTAAACATCACTCATCCTCTGAATCCCGAGCGAGAACGGATTCCCACTACCTATCCAATACTTTCTTTCTCTCATTAGCTCCGCGTATGAACTGAAATACTGGTTCCAGAATGCAGGAAATCTCTGTTTGACGCTTTCCACAGCAGCATTATCACGAAGGCGAATGTAGAAAAACGTACTAAAAGTATTCCAGCTGGTCAGGACGTCAGGGTATCCTGTGGAAAAGGGGAGATTGGAGGAGTTTATCAAGAGATTGAACTGAAGAGTTGAATTCCTAGGGATATCCCGGGCTACACCGGTTACTCTGTATTTCTTTTGATTCTGTCCAAAGGTGACTGTCAGTGTTTTTCCAAGCGGACTCTCTGTTCCAAAATATTTCTGGGCATAACTTTCTGTCAGGACGATAGAGTCATCCTGGGCCAGAGCTGTGGCAGGGTTCCCGGCAATCAAGGGGAAAGAAAACATTTCAAAAAATGGGGCGTCGGCGACCTGAAATTGTTCCTGAAAAATTCTATCTTTATATCTTACTACACCTCTCGAAGTCCTGATTCGTGTGTATGATTGGATCTCCGGGAAATGCTCAGATAAAACTTCCCCCATGATCATGGGCAGCTGGCCCTTGTAGGGAAGTTCGCTGCCGTCCGGATTGTACAATACGGCGTGAATCCTGTAGAGAGAGTCAATGTTATCATGAAATTTATCATAACTCAGTTCATCATGGACAAATAAAATAATCATCAAGCTGCAAGCCATACCAAGAGCCAATCCTGTGATGTTGATAATAGAATAACCCTTGTGCTTTTTGATGTTTCTCAATGCGATTTTTAAATAATTATGGATCATGACAGCGCTCCAATGACTTTTATTCCGTATAAAGTTCGGGAAGGATTTGGCGATTTGCATCCAGTACCAGAGATTGGCCTTGAAAGGGCCTGAAGATTGATAAACCTCAAGGTATTCTTCTCGAAAATCCCCCACAGTAGTAAAATCTCCTCTATCCGGATAGACGCAGCTGAGGATCCATTCCGCCAGCTTGGGCGGATTTTTAATTTTTTCTTTGGTCACAATTCTTCCTTCAGGACTTTAAGAGGTATCCCATCCCATACCTCTCAATTTTTATTCATACCGCAAGGAATCGGCCGGATTAGCCACAGCGGCCTTGATTGTGTGATAACTCACTGTGAGAGCGGCCAGGCCCAAACTCAATGCGCAGGGAATGAGAAGAAACCATGCGGAGAATTCTATTCTGTAGGCAAAACCCGCAAGCCATCGATTCAGGACATAGTAGGCTATCGGCCAGGCGATGATGTTTGCGAATAAAATCCATCTGACAAATTCTCCTGTTAACAAAGATACGATCCTTGATGCCGATGCCCCTAAAACTTTTCTGATCCCGATTTCCTTTGTCCTCTGCTGTGTGGTGTTGGAGGCTAATCCTAGAATCCCCAGACAGGCGATGGAAATAGCGAGAATGCTGAATACACTGACCAATGCAGCGACTTTCTCTTCATGGCGGTAGAACCTGTCGAAGTAGGTATCCAGAAAAAAATAATCCAGAGGAATATCATGGAATATTTCTTTCCACGTTTTTTTGATGAAAGATAAGGTCTGGCCAATTTCATAAGTGGAAAGAGTCAGAGTGATATACCTGAAATAGGAGGGATCAGTGTTAATGAGGATCATCGGGCCTATCTCACTCTGCAGCCCATAGAAATGGAAATCTTTCACAACGCCGACAATTTCACCCTGACCTCTCCAGCAGCTGTTTATTTTTTTTCCGAAGATTTCCTTTGGATCGTGAAAACCAAATTTGCTGAGAGCTGTCTCGTTAATCACAATTTCGTAATTTTTGTCTAAGACTGTTTTTTTCTGGAACGCCCTTCCTGCAGCCAGCTCGATTCCGTATTCATCCAGGAAATCAGAATCCACAAACAGAAAGTGCATTGAACGCCCTTCCTCAGATGCCTCACGACCGAGTCTTGTATTACAAAAGCTTCTGACTCCGCCCGGGAAACCCGATGATACAGTCGCCCCCAGAATCCCTGAATGCTGCCGAAATTCCGACTTCACGTTTTCAGGATTCCTTTGGATAATCGTGCCCCCCCTGACTGGTATAATCACTTTTTGTTCTTTTTCGAATCCCAGGTGTTTATTTTTCATGTACTCAATCTGATGGTAGATCACGATTGTTCCGGTCACAAGGATGAGTGAGGCTGTAAACTGCACAACCACCATGAAACGGCGCAGGCCGTTTCTCTTTGAACCGGATATTCCTCGTCCCTTGAGTACTGTGACCGGGCTGAAAGCTGAGAGGAAAAATGCCGGATAGCTCCCTGCCACGAGACCGGTGAACAGAATGATTCCCACCAGAACCAGTGTAAAATCTAAATGAACGAGGCTGCTCACTGTGTACGGAATTTCAACAAGATAGCTGTACAGAGGAAGGGAGACTAAAACGATCACACAGGCCAGTATAACGGCCAACAGGGTGGTAAACATTGATTCTCCGATAAACTGAACGATCAGTTGACTGCGGGCAGCCCCAACTGTTTTTCTCATGCCGACTTCCCTGGCCCGGATTGCAGCCCGGGCCGTGGACAGATTGATGAAATTGATGCTGGCAATGGCCAGGATGAGGCCGGCGATGACTCCGAAGATCAGAAAATACGTAGGATTGCCCGGGGGTTCCAATTCTCCTGTGAAGTGGGAGTGAAGGTGAATATCCCTAATTGGCTGGAGAAAGTAGGTATATTTATCATTCCTGCCGAGGTTTCTGTTTTTATTGGCACCGGCTTCGATCTGGCGGAGCGTTTCCTCTAAGTTGGCATTAAGGCGGAATTTTATGTATGTAAAAAAATTACAAACATCCCAGGACTCTTGCATATAATCAGGAACTTCATTCATCGATATGGGAGCGATAAATTCGAATTTTAAATGGGTATTCGGCGGCTGATCGGCAATCACACCTGTGATCAGTAATTCCTCTCCGTCTACTTGTAATGTCGTTCCGAAAGGGTTTTCGTTTCCAAAATACTTACGGCTCATAGATTCTGTTATCACCAATGATCCGGGCTGAGTTAAGGCGGATTTAGCATTTCCATGAATGAACGGGATAGTGATTACATCAAAGATATTATTGTCCGCCCGAATAAAATTGTTTTCATAGAATATACTATCTCCTTTCTGGATGAGCCTAGGTCTTCCCGGCCAAATTCGAGTGACTGACTCAACCTGAGGAAAATTATCTTTTAAGAATGGAGCCATGAGAAACGATATCTGCACGGATGTCATTTCAAATGTAGGTGTTGTAATGTCAATTCCGATGCGATAAATTCTATCCACATCCTTATGATAAGTATCGTAGCTCAATTCAAAGCTGAGGTGCATCAGGATCATCAGACAGCAAGCCATACCAAGAGCCAAGCCTGTTATGTTGATAATAGAATACCCTTTGTGTCTTTTGATGGTTCTAAATGCGATTTTTAAATAATTATGGATCATAACAATGCTCCAATGACTTCTATTCCGTATATAGCTCGGGATGGATTTGGCGATTTGCATCCAGTACCAGAGATTGGCCCTGAAAGGACCTGAAGATTGGTATACTTCAAGGTATTCTTCCCTAAAATCCCCCACAGAAGTAAAATGTCCTCTATCCGGATAGACACAGCTGAGGATCCATTCCGCCAGTTTGGGCGGATTTTTGTTTTTTTCTTTGGTCACAGTTCTTCCTTCAGGACTTTAAGGGGTATCCCATCCCATACCTCATCCGTGATTGTCTTGATTTCTATCAAAGCCATAATACCACTGGGAGTCAGTTTGTAGATTCGTTTTCTCTTTCCACCCCTTTTCGCTGTCGGATCGCTCAGATTAGACTCCAACAATCCTTTTTTTTCTAATCGATCCAGAGGATCATAGACAGCTCCGAATGACCAGTCATGGCCGGTGGATTGGACAAGCTGTTTTTTGATCGGGACGCAGTAGGCATTTTCTTTAAGCCTCCAGACGGCGAGCAGGACCAGTTCTTCAGGTCTGGAGAGGAATTTCATTTTTGTTTTACCCATTATCTCTGGATAATAGAGAAAATAAAGTTATTTGTCAAGAGAAATTTTCTCTGGATAGCGAATAAAATGGAATAGAAAGGAATAAGATTTGGATATATCCCTTTTCAGCTATCTGTTCCGGAAAGACATAAGGGGAGTAAAATCCCTCGTCAGGTTATCCAATGTGCCGATTCGAGTCCGGCCCTCGGCATTCTTATCGTATCTAACGCCCCTGGAATAACTAAGTTACCGCAGTTAAACCAAACTAAGCCAAAACAGGCGAGAACAAACAATTTTGGTCTGTTTTGGCATGTTGATGTCCCAATTTTATCCCCCATAGGAATATATTTTCGATCTTACAGTTGCCAGCTGTTTTCAGCATAAGGGTACTTAAGAAACAATAGGGTAGGAGTACTACTCAAAAAGGCAAACAGAATTTTGTCTCTATTTTATTTATTCATACCGTAGCGAATCCACAGGATTGGCTGTGGCGGCTTTAATTGATTGATAGCTGACTGTAAATAACGCGACAAAAACTACAATCAAGCCTGAAAACAGAAACGCATCCCAACCCAGGTTGATTCTATACGCAAAATTTTGCAACCAGTTTTTTAATGAAAAATAAGCGACAAGCCACGCAACCAAAGCGGCTATTCCAATCAATCTGAGAAACTCTTTTGTAATAAGATTGAAAAGATTGGGAACTGAAGCTCCGAGTACTTTGCGGATTCCAATTTCTTTTGTGCGTATTTCAGCAGAGAAAGATGTCAGACCCAATAAGCCGAGGCAAGCGATAAGTATGGCAATAGTCGAGAAACTCATAACAATCTTTCCAAATTGTTGCTCGGATTTATACATATCATTAAATGAATCATCAAGGAAAAAATAATCAAAAGGATGTTCCGGATTAAA
>JABAOF010007434.1_pt1 | contig 48429 bp, 53 predicted proteins | sample 7062171 | NCBI WGS metagenome assembly JABAOF01 (sample SAMN14538628, study PRJNA623070) | marine sediment metagenome | biome: marine biome [ENVO:00000428]; feature: marine pelagic biome [ENVO:01000023]; material: deep marine sediment [ENVO:00002113] | place: India: Gulf of Khambhat ... | reverse complement strand
AGAGGTTCCAGGACGCGCGGAACTCAACTCGAATTAGCGACGTCAATAGCCTCCTGACTGCGATTCACGAGTCTATCGTAGATAACGGTGGAGCACTCCCAACCGGCCTATCGCTTGGCATGGCGGAGACGCAATTGGGAACTGCGGCGGCGTGTACGGTAACCGATAACGGAAACGCTTGCGGAACGGTAGCGGCTTGTGTAGATTTGACCACGCCTCTGGCGCAATACTTGGCTTCGGTCCCTGTGGATCCTCAAGGTTCGGCGGCCAGAACCAGCTACAGCGTTACGGTTGACGCCAACAGCATAGTAACCGTTCGCTCCTGCGACGCCGAAGGTGGCGCGACCATTCAAGTATCGCGTTAAACCGGGTTTGCGTTTTGACAGAACAGCCTATCCTTAACGGGAGGGTTGTTCTGTTGTTTGGTATCATTAAGAATACGGTACTCCTTGGGGGATCGTCTAATGGTAGGACGTCAGAATTTGGATCTGAAAATTGGGGTTCGAATCCCTGTCCCCCAGCCATGACCCTCCGAAAACCACTATTGCGTCCGTCTTTTGGGTCCGTTAATCTTGAATTCGCTTCTAGCGAATAATCGCCAAAGGCGATTGCTCGAATCCTAGTCTGGCAACCATTTTATCCCCTAGTAATGGTAAAATTTCTGTAGATGAGGAGAATTATAATCATCCTTTTTCTCCTCGCTCTTGTACTGGCTCCTCTGGAGACGTTGGGGGTGCTGCGGCGAGGGACAGAAAAGACGCGGGAAGTTGCTGGGAGTTCCGAGACGCAGACATTTGTCGAAAAGCTTAAAACGGAACTTCCCAAGCTAGGGGAGAAGGTTTCTGGTCTTCTGTCTAGGCTCTTCCCGAAACTCAACATTGGCGTTAAAGAGGTAGAATAGGGGCGGGTGCTGGAATTGGCAGACAGGCACGGCTTAGGACCGTGTGCCGCAAGGCGTGAGGGTTCGACTCCCTCCCCGCCCACCACCTCGCTTATCGGGGATTGGCGCAGCGGCAGCGCGCTCGCTTTGGGAGCGAGAGGTCGGCAGTTCGAATCTGCCATCCCCGACCATGACTTTTTATGAAAGTAAAATTTATTCTCAGTTTTCTTTTTTTAGTCGCAGTTTTGATCTTGGGGGGTCGATTTCTTTTAGTAGGGAAAGGCGATTCTGAACTTCGAACTCCTCCACAAGCGCTTCTGGTGAGGATCGGGGAAACCGTTATTGAAGCTGAGGTATTTTCTACGGATGAAGAGAGGACGCAAGGCCTTTCCGCACGGGAGAATCTACTTCCGGATAAGGGAGCGCTTTTTGTTTTTGAAAGCCTTGGTATTTATCCCTTCTGGATGAAGGATATGCTTTTTCCGGTGGACATTATATGGATAAATGCAGATCATGTGGTCGTCGATATTGAGGAAGATATTTCCCCTAGCTCCTTCCCGCAGAAGTTTGCTCCGTCCCAGGAAGTACTTTACGCCATTGAGGTAAACGCCGGGTTCGTAACTCAAAATGGCATAGTTCAAGGAGATTTGGTCAAGTTTACAGGTGCCGTTGACTAAAAAGCGCTAGCTTTAACCACTCTGTCCTTACCGGTTGTTTTTGCCTTATACATAGCGTTATCTGCCTTCTTTACCAATTTTTCAAGACCCTCATCACCTTTAAGCTCCGCAACGCCCACGCTGACCGTTATCGTCAAGTCGGGAGCGTTGGGGATTTTGACGCGGCTTTTCACCGCGCGTCTTATCTCCTCGGCTTTCTGGTAGGCGTCCTTTTCCTGGGCTCCCACTAAGGCGACGACAATCTCCTCTCCACCCCAGCGGCCGATAAAGTCCGATGCACGTAGCTTCTCTGCTATTAGAGAGCTTACGAATTGTAGTATCTTGTCTCCTACTTCGTGGCCGTGGGTATCGTTGATTTTCTTGAAATTGTCGATATCAAAAAACATCACGGAAAGGGAATCGATGATAAAGTGGCTTCGCTGATCGGGGCTCTTTTGGTGAAAGGAAACCTCGGCGAGGAACTTTTCGGCGAGTTCGGTGAAGCCCCGTCGATTCAAGATACCGGTTAGGGGGTCGGTGGTGACCAGTTTTTCCAACTCCTGGATGCGTCGATCCTTCTTGTGGAGCTCTTTTTTAAGGGTCAAATCTTTTTCCATCTCTGGAGCGGCGGACCGGGATCGAACCGGCGACCTTCTCCTTGGAAGGGAGACGCTCTACCAACTGAGCTACCGCCGCGAGTCTTTATTAATTATAGCTCTATTGTGGTGCTCCGGGAGGGATTCGATTAGCCCGTTTTCACAGGCTATCCTTGCGGATTCACCACCCTTGTCTCGCCTCTTCGGCGAGAGTGGCGATATCTGGTGCCTCTGGCAGGATTCGAACCTGCAACCTACTCCTTAGAAGGGAGTCGCTCTGTCCATTGAGCTACAGAGGCCCGACAGATATCGCGTCGAAGGCCTGCCTTATCCATTAAGCTACCGGGGCGTGGAGCGCTCTAGACCCGTGTTCTCGGGATTATCCCGCCTGTGGCGGGATTCTCCAACCCTCTGGTGCCCTCGGAGGGACTCGAACCCCCAACAACTGCTCCGAAGGCAGTTGTGATATCCATTTCACCACGAGGGCTTTTGGGGTGACCAGTGGGATTTGATGCAACGTCCCTCCGGGTCGCTATCCGCCTCAGGCGGATTCACGACATTCCCGCACCTTTACCTGGGGTGGCTGGTGGGAGTCGAACCCACAACTTCTTCCTCCACAGGGAAGCGCTCTACCATTGAGCTACAGCCACCTTGTATTTGGTGCAGGACGCTCTCCTTTTCCGCGAATGCGACTTGCTAGGTCCACTCCTGGTGGGCCGTACAGGATTCGAACCTGTGACACCCCGCTTAAGAGGCGGGTGCTCTAACCACTGAGCTAACGGCCCCTAGCGCAGCCCAAAGGAACGCTATTTGTGTGCTCCTAGCACAACAAGCGGGTGCTTTATATAACGCTATTTTAGCGTTACCTGACAAAGTCAGGTTCACTTAAGCTACGAGGGCAATTATACCTAATTAATGATAAGACAAAACCCCAAAACAAGCAAAGAAACCCCTCGTGATATCAATCCTATAATACTTGACTCCAGACCACTTCCTTAGTATACTATAGGGTGCCTGAGTAGAAGAGGCGATTCTAGATCTCTCCAGAGAATTGTCCGCTTACTTAGGCTTTTATGGTTTTTAAGAAATTTGCAAAAATAGTCCGAATTTTCGGTAAGTGGAGCCCGCGAAAGCGGGAACTTCTCTCATTGGGCCGATTTAAGACCTGGGCTAAGCGGCGCGGTATATTGTCCCTTTATGCTGCTTTTATCCTTGTAGCTCCTTTTGCACAGGTTAGTGTCGCTCATGCGCCACTTCTTCCTAAGCCTGTCGAGGCAAAAGTTGATACACGACCGACCCAGCTTAAGGTCTTTTTGAACCGTTATAACTCTCCTCTTGCCGCAAATGCCGGTACCTTTATCCGTGTTGCTGACAAGTACGGGTTTGACTGGCGGTTCCTACCCGCTATCGCCGGAACCGAGTCAACCTTTGGTCTTAAGTACGTACGTGGAACCTATAACCCTTTTGGATGGGGAGGCGGTCGTATTCGTTTCAGTTCCTGGGATCACGCTATTGAGCATGTGGGGCGAACCCTTTGGGAGAGGTACCTCCTCTCTGGGCAGCTTGATCTCTCCATTGAGCAGATAGGTGCTATCTACGCTACGTCCTCCCATTGGCCCAAAAGCGTTCGTTACTGGATGGGTAAAATCGATAGCCCTCAAACCGCCGCACTGGTAAAATAAGTGCGTAGCACTTATTTCTAGGTCGCCTAAGGCGACCGTCCAATAAATAACTACCAGCTGGGGTGGTGAAATGGCAGACACGGAGGGCTTAAGACCCTCTGAGGGTAAAACCTCGTGCGAGTTCGACTCTCGCCCCCAGCACCAACCTATCTCTTGTCTTGGTTTTCGCTCTGCGAAAAGCCAAGCAAGTAGTCGCCGCCGCGTGCTGAACACTAGCGTGCGTGAGACTACTTGACATTGCCGTCTCCTTTCGCTAAAAAAGGTGAGTCTATGTTACTTAGGCGTTTTGCCCTAGAGAGGGGGTGGTCATAAGTGGAGGAGCAAGAGAAGCAGTACGTCTGTACAGAATGCGGTTACGAAGGAGCCCAGGAGGATCCCTGTCCCGATTGTGGGGCGGCCGGTTCCATGGTCCCTGCCGATGAGGTTGAAGAGGAGATGGAGGACGAAATGGAAAACGAGGAGATGGATGAGGAAGAGGTATAACTTTTAATGGCAGAGGTCAAGATAGATAAAAAGGGATCGGAAATAACCTTAACGATAACTATTCCAGCACAACGCGTAAAATCGGCATTTGGAGAAATAAGAAAAGAAGCTCTTAAACAGATCGAGGCTCCCGGTTTTAGGAAAGGCAAGGCGCCGGAAAAAGTCGCCGCGCCCCATCTCGACGAGGATAGCTTGGCCGAAGAACTCTTCCGTGAGCTTATACCGGCTTCCTATGCAAAAGCAGTTGCAGATAACGAACTCAAACCCGTAGTTCCGCCGCAAATTCAGGTCAAGGAGTTTGGTAAGGATAAAGAGTTGGTGTACGAGGCAAAAACTGCCGAACTCCCGGAAGTTAAACTCGGAAATTACAAAAAAGCCGTAAAAGGGCTAAAGGGCAAGGTGATTTACGACTCAAAAGGCGACTCGGTTGGTGACGACAAAGAGGTAACAGCGGCCCAAGTTCTGGAAAAACTGCGTGATGTTGCGGAAGTGGATATCCCGCACGTGGTCGTGGATTACGAGGTTAGACGCATGATGTCGTCTCTGATAGACCAGGTTCAATCGCTTGGAATGACGGTCGACCAGTATTTGTCTTCCCAAGGTAAAAACGCGGAGAGTATCCAGAAAGAATACCACGAGATCGCCGAGAAAAATCTAAAGGACGACTTCATACTTAGGGAAATTGCGGCGGCGGAGAAGATCGACGTTTCCGAGAGTGATATAGAAGATGCCATCACAGCAGCACCAGATGAAAAAACTAAAGCAGCGATGAGACAGGAGCACGGCAGGGCTTATATTGAGGATGTACTTCTGAAGAGAAAGACTATCGAGTATCTTTTGAGAATTGTGGAGGACAAGAAATAACTTGCCATGCTTATCTTGTTAACTTAAAATAGACCAAGAATGGCGACGTATCCTGTGCCTTACATAATCGAAAAAACTCCTCGGGGTGAGAGAATTTCGGATGTCTTCTCCCGACTTTTGGAGGAAAGAATAGTCTTTTTGGCAGGTCCCATTAGCGACGCGATGTCTAATATCATCGTCGCACAGCTCCTTCTCCTTCAACAGCAAGATCCTAAAAAAGAGATAAAAATGTATATCAATTCGCCTGGCGGATCGGCGTACGCAGCTTTTGCAATCTACGACACCATGAAGCAACTCTCAAATCCTATCTCAACCATAGCGGTGGGTGTGGCCGCTTCCGCTGCGACATTAATTCTTGCCGCCGGAGAGAAGGGGAAGAGAGCAGCCTTGGCTCACTCCCTTATTCACATGCATCAACCGATAGGTGAGGCCGGGGGGCAAGCGTCGGATATCGAGATCACTGCAAAGGAGATACTACGGTTAAAGGATCTTTATGCCGAGACATTGGCCAAACACGCTAAGCAAACCAAAAACAAGGTTCTGCACGATATAGACCGAGATGTCAACATGACCCCGGAGGAGGCCAAACGCTACGGTCTGATTGATAAGATAATTAAATAATTTGCCATTTGGTCACTTTCCATTTACCATTGCTTAGAGTACCTACTTGTATCGATTTTGGGTGGTTAGCTCAGGGGTAGAGCACTTACTTGACGTGTAAGGGGTCAGAGGTTCAAATCCTCTACCACCCACCATTGAATTTAAATTCATCCCTTATGTATAATAACCCCGGAATGCGTTTGTTTGGGTTCACAACCACCACTTTCTTTACCACCGAATGAGTCGGAGGTGGTTGGTGTGGCCTAAAATTCCAAGCACCTCCTGATTCAAAGGGGGTTTTTTGTTGAGCAACAAAGCTCGAAAAGTATAAGATTTATGAGGAAAAGCATGGCAAAACGAAAAAAAGCAGTTTCGCTGGATAGTTTAAGGCATTCTACAGCCCATCTTTTAGCAGCAGCGGTTAAAGAATTTTACCCCAGTGCAAAACTAGCAATTGGACCGGCCATAGAAAACGGATTCTATTACGATATTGATTTCGGCAAAAGGAGCATATCGGAGGAGGACCTGCCAAAAATTGAGGAAAAGATGCGTGAGCTCATCTCTTCCTGGAAGAGTTTTAAAGGACGCGAGGTTACCCCAACCGAAGCCAGGAAAATTTTCAAAGACAACCCCTACAAAAAGGAACTTATAGACGAGTTTTCCAAAGAGGGTCAAAAGATAACCGTTTATACCTCGGGAGATTTTGTGGATTTGTGCCGCGGGGGACACACCAAGAACCCAAGTCTCGAAATCAAGCACTTTAGACTTTTATCGACGGCCGGGGCCTACTGGAGAGGAAACGAAAAAAACCCCATGCTCACCAGAATCTACGGTACGGTGTTCCCAACTAAAAAGGAGCTAGACGACTATCTAAAACGTCAAGAAGAAGCCAAAAAGCGGGACCATAGGGTTTTGGGGCGCCAGTTAGACCTTTTTACCTTCTCGGAGGAGGTTGGGGCAGGATTGCCTCTCTGGACTCCTAAGGGAACAATTATCCGTGACGAGTTAGAGAAGTGGGCCAAAGAGACGGAGCGGGAGTGGGGCTACCAGCACGTCGTAACCCCGCATATAACCAAGGAGGAGCTCTACAAAATATCCGGACACCTGCCTTACTATGCCGATGACCTCTATTCGCCGCTGGATATAGAAGGCGAAAAATACTACCTAAAGCCCATGAATTGTCCCCATACCCATATGATTTACAAGAGCAAAAAGCGAAGCTATCGGGAACTACCACTACGGTGGGCCGAATACGGGACGGTCTATCGGTTCGAACGTTCCGGTGTTCTTCATGGGCTGATGCGCGTTAGGGGCTTTTGCCAAAACGACGCCCACGTCTATGTTCAACCGGAATTGGCGGTCGAGGAATTTATCAAAGTTTTTGATCTTCACAGATACTACTACAAGATCTTGGGAATAGATGACTGGTGGGTTGTTTTGGGTCTACGCGATCCGAAAAACCACGCTAAATACCACGGGGATGATGAGATGTGGCGCCTTGCCGAAAAGCTTTCCAAAGACGCTCTAAAAAAAGCCAAAGTCACCTACGAGGAAGAGATGGGTGGGGCGGCGCATTACGGTCCAAAGGCGGACGTTTATATCCGTTCGGTTGTGGGAAACGCCTACGCTATAGGGACCGATCAACTAGATCTTTATATGCCCAAGCAGTTTGACCTTAAGTACACCGACAGCGATGGAAAAGAAAAAATGCCCTACATAATCCATCGGGCGCCTCTTGGTTCCCACGAGAGAATGGTAGGATTTCTCATAGAGCACTACGCCGGAGCTTTCCCGGTATGGCTTTCTCCTGTTCAGGTTGTCGTCATACCCATTTCTAAGAAATTCGCCGCCTACGGCCGGAAGGTGGGGAAGGAGCTAAAAAACCAAGGCGTTCGCGTCGAAGTCGACAACAGAGACGCCACCATGCAAGCTAAGATACGCGAGGCGCAAACGCAAAAGGTACCCTATATGTTTATCGTTGGGGAAAAGGAGAAGAAAAAGGAGGGGGTAGCGGTTCGCCTTCGCGACGGTAGTGATTTAGGGGTTAAGGGGGTAAAGGTTGCGCAGGAGAAAATAGCCTCTATAATCAAAAGCCGGAGTCTCGAGATATGGTAAAAAAACCCACCTATCGAATTAACCAAAGTATCCGGACGCCTAAGGTTCGTGTGGTGGATGATAAGGGAGAGCAGCTTGGGATTTTGGACACCTCCAAAGCGCTAAAACTTGCCCAAGAGAAAGGGTTGGATTTGGTTGAGGTTGCCCCTTCCGCTAAACCTCCAGTAGTGCGGATACTCGACTACAAAAAATGGCTTTTTGAACGCGGTAAAAAAGAGGGCAAAAAAGAGAAAAAGACAGAACTTAAGGAGCTCAGGTTTCGTCCCAACATAGGCGAGCACGACCTTAAAACGAGGGCACAGCGGGCATCAGGATTCTTGAGGGATGGGGATAAGGTAAAATTAACCGTTATTTTTCGCGGACGAGAACGCGCTCATCCAGAGGTTGGGCTTGAAAAGTTAAAGTATCTTATTGACTACCTTAAGGAAGCGGGGCGTCCGGAAAAGGAGCCGGAGCGCTCCACCGCGGGCTACGAGGTAACTCTTGTCCCCATTAGGAGGAAATGATGGCTAAAGAAAAGATGAAAGTCTCAAAAACAGTTAAAGATAGATTTAAAGTTACAGGGCGGAAAAAACTCCTTCACGCTCGTGGGGGTGTGAAGCACCGCCGCTCCAAGGAGCAGGCGTCTCTCAAAACCAGGGGGCGCCGTTTAAAGCGGGTTAGTAAACCGGAATCAAAACGAATAAAGAAGCTCTTAGGTATTGGTAAATAGAAAAGGATTCGAATATGGTTCGAGCAAAAGGCGCAAAAACACAGAAAAGGCATAAAAAGATTCTGAAAGAAGCGCGTGGGTATCGAGGCGCACGTCACAAGCAATATAGGCGGGCGAAAGAAGCGGTTTTGCACGCCGGACAGTACGCGTTTGCCGGGAGAAAATTGAGACGCCGTGATTTACGAAGTTTGTGGATTAAGAGGATAAACGCGGCTTTGGGAAAGCACGATTTAACTTATAGTCGTTTTGTGTCGCTTTTGAAAAAATCAGGGCTGGATTTAAGCCGTAAAATTTTAGCCCAACTTGCCGTCGAGGAACCCGCAGTTTTTGACGATATTGTTGAAAAAGTGCTTTCCTCGCCACGCGAGGGTGCAATTTCCGCTTCGCGGAAAGTAAAACGAAAATGAGGTTTGAAAAACTTCGCGATAAGGCGCTTTCGGAAACGGCTAAAGCCAAGACGCAAAAGCGTCTCGAGGAGATCCGGGTAAATTACCTAGGAAGGAAGGGGGAGATAAATAAACTCCTAGCCGAGATTCCAGAATTGCCCAAAGAGGAGGATAGAAAAAGAACCGGTGCACGCATTAACGAAATAAAGGAGGAGATTGAGCAAGCTCTCTCAGCTGCCGATAGGCGAATTAAGGACCAGCTTCTCGCAGGTATCAAAGATGAAGAATTTGACGTAACGGAACCCGCCAAAACGGTTTATGCCGGCTCCCTACACCCTCTTACCAAATTGAGAGAGTTCGTGCGTGACACTTTTTTTAAGCTGGGTTTTGAAGAGATAAATACCCCTCATATCGAAACGGACGACTATAACTTTGGTCTTCTCAATATCCCTCCCAACCATCCCGCTCGCGATCTTTGGGATACTCTTTACCTCGAGGACGGACGCTTGCTTCGTACCCATACCTCAACAGTTCAGGTAAGGGAGATGGAGAGGCGAGAACCTCCCATACGCGTTATGGCTTTCGGTCGGTGCTTTCGTTATGAAAATGTCGACCCTCACCACGATCATACCTTTAACCAGTTTGACCTTCTCTATGTGGATCGGGATGTCTCGATGACTCATTTGAAATTTCTTTCTGACCTATTTCTCAAAAAGGTTTTTGGCGAGCGTACCAGAACCCGCTTTCGCCCCAAATACTACCCCTTTGTTGAACCCGGAGTGGGGGTTGATGCTCTTTGCCCATTTTGTGAGGGGAAGGGATGTAGGATTTGCGGTGGTGAGGGATGGTTTGAGATTGCAGGTGCCGGTTTGGTTCATCCACAAGTGCTCAGGAACGGCGGAATAGATCCCGAGAAATATTCTGGTTTGGCGTGGGGATTTGGACCTGAGAGGATGCTTATGGTGAAACTCGGAATAGATGACATTCGGTATTTCAACGGCGGTGATCTAAGGTTTTTAAGACAGTTTTCGTAAAATGTTGATCCCTTACACTTGGCTTAAAGAGTTTGTAGCATTAAAAACCCCAGCCGAAAAGGTGGCGTCCGATCTATCTTTATCAACCATCGGAGTCGAGGGTGTCGAGAGTTACGGAAGGGAAAAGGTTCTGAATCTTGACGTAACCTATAACCGTGGGGATCTGCTGAGTGTGGTTGGGGTAGCTCGCGAGCTCTCCGCTTTGTACAACCTTGACTTTAAAGGAGAAATCGAACAGTTTGAGCCGGGGAAGGAAGTTATGCAGCTACCTATAAAAAGCGATGCAAAACTTGCAAAAATCTACACACTAACTCGAATTTCCAACCTTGCCTACCAAAAGACCCCTAAGGTTATTAAGGAGCGTCTCGAAGCCGCAGGAATGCGTTCCGTGAATCTTTGGGCCGACCTCACCAACTACGCAATGCTTGAGTGGGGCCAACCGTTTCATGCCTTTGATGCCGAGAAGGTGAGAAAACGGGATTCAAAAGGGGAGATTATTGTCAGGAAAGCGCGTCGAGGTGAGAAAATTAAGACTCTGGATGGGTTGAACCGTAAGCTCAACTCGACCGATATCGTCATTGCCGACCGCAAGGGACCGATCGGCATTGCGGGGGTAATGGGAGGTGAGAATACCGAGGTAAACGAGAAAACCACCGAGATTCTTCTGGAGGCAGCGATTTTTGGCCCTCAATCGATCCGCAAAACCGCGAGGCGGTTGGGGCTTCGCTCCGAAGCGAGCAAGCGTTTTGAGCACTACTTATCTCCTGAAAATTTACTTATGGCCCTCAACAAAATTACCCAACTCTTTCAACTTTACGGGGAAGGAACTGTGGTAGGTTTTAGTTTGCTTGGGGAGAGTAAAACCGATCTTGAGGGTGTAACTCTCACTCAGGAAAAGCTCAACGCCGTTTCCGGTACACCAATACCCATTGCCGACACCCGCAAATACCTAAAGCTTCTGGGGTTTAAGGTAATGTCATCTGAAGACGGGCTTCTCTGTTGGGCTCCTCACTGGCGAGGGGATATCTCGATACCGGAGGATTTGGCTGAGGAGGTAATCAGATTCCATGGTTATGAGCGCCTTCCCGCCCACCCATTGGAGACTACCCTCGAGGATGCTCCCGAAAATCGTTTGGAAACAGAGCGTAATAACGTAACCCGTCTTTTGACAGGTTTGGGGTTTGATGAGGTTAAGAGTCAAGCATTCGTTTCGACAAAGTCGCTTATCCACCTGGATAGCAAAAAGCTTCTTAAAATAAAAAATCCCATATCCGCAGAAACCGAGTATTTAAGGTCCTCTCTCATCCTCTCGCTCTTGGAGGTTGCACAGCAAAACGCTCCTCGGTACGGCGAAGGTATGATTTTTGAACTCGAGAAGGTTTATCCCCCGAAAGATGACGAGTTCTTGAGCTTGGGGGCCCTGATTTGGGGCAAGAAAGAACTTTTTAGGGAAGCAAAAGGTTATCTCGAAGCTCTACTGACCAAGACAAACCTTCCTATGCGGTTAACCCCCGGCAAAAACGCGCTCCTGCACCCCAAAAGATCCGCCGAGATTGAGGTAGACGGAGAACGCTTGGGTGTCGTGGGGGAGATACATCCCCATCTTGCTACGTCTTACGGCTTTGAAGTTGGAATTTTTGAGCTAAACTTGGAAACTCTTGCGTCCCTGGCGCGCGATTGGAAACCGTTCGCTCCTATCTCTCAATATCCTGAAATATACGAGGACTTCTCTTTCACAATGGCCGAGAAGTATGCACTTGGCGATTTAATGGAAAAAATTTCTAAAGTCTCCACCTTGGTAAAAAATGTCGAACTTCTAGACCGTTACGTTAGAAAGGGCAAACGCTCTATAACGTTGAGGGTTACATTTCAATCTGACGAGAGAACCATATCGGTTGAGGATGTCGAACCCTCTCGGGTGAAAATTCAAAAACTAATCAAGAAAAGTGGCGGTTCTCTACGCTCCTAGGGAGAAGCAATTTTAACTGAAATCTCCAGTACCTTTAGCCCTCCTGCCGTATCTTGCACCTCAATTTTAAGTGTGTGATCTTCTGGTACCACCTCATCCTTGATATCCATCTGAAAGAGAGGAAGAGCGGTGCCACTTGGACCATTATCTTTAGAAGAATAGCAACTGCTTCCACAGGTACTAGTTGTTACTTTCCACTCCTTGATACCGTCTTCATCACGGTTACATTCGTTTGGCCAGGTTGGACAGTCGGGACCACTGAGAGAAAATCTCACGAAAGCGATGGTTGTTCCTGGTTGTGCAACAGGAGTCGCGCGAACTTCAAACTTAGCCGGAAGTGCGTTCTTTGAAATACTGTTACCACTCCAATCATAAAATGAGACACCGCTTTCGCTCAGTAACGGTCCCGTACTTCCACCCGAACAGCTAACGACATTCCCTGAATCATCAAAACAAGCCGTTGAAACTTGGGTTGGCGGGAAATATTGGGATTGCCCGGAAAAAGTTTTGGCGACCCAAGCGTTCACGTCGTCCTGCCACTCAGGACGCTCGGCCTGTATCTTTATGTAGAACTTCTTGGTTGATTTTCCGGCGGCTTTGCAGGCGTCGGAGGCCAGTTTCCCGTCGACGGTGCAGATATCAAGGTTTTGACGCCAATCGTCTTTCTCGGTTGGGACGGTTCCTGAGATAAATTTATCGCATCGCTGGTTGCCTCCGGTGTGGGGCCCTACGGCTTTGCCAGAAAGGTTATCCACACAGGTGTCAATTATTCCGTCGGGTCTTACAAAACCCACATTGGGTTTATCGGAAAGGTAATCTAACATCGCCGCGTTCCAGATACGCGCTGCCCCGGCAAAGAAGTTAGGGTTCATAGGTGAGTTATCGTTGTTCCCAATCCAGGCGGCCATGGAGACGGCAAACGGTGCACCCTCGTGCGCCGGCGTAAAGCCAAAAGCCCAGTTATCGCGGTTATCGTTGGTCGTTCCGGTTTTAACCGCAACGGTATGGTTGCGAATATTCAGCCCTAGCTGGTTACCTCCACCAAAGGTGAGCAAACGCGCGTTAAAGTCAGAAAGTATATCGCTCATAAGGTAGGCAACCTGTTCCGAGAGAACCCGTACTCCACTGTTGGGTCGAAACTCCTCAAGAACGTTCCCGTTGTGGTCGGTCACCCTAAGAATCGCGACTGGATCGCGCCGAACCCCGCCTGTGGCAAAAACATTGAAGGCGGTTAGAAGATCAAGCATTTTAACCTCTCCGCCTCCTAGGGTAAGTGCAACCCCGTAGCGACTAGGGTCGTTGAGTGTGGATATCCCCATCTCGTGAGCTGTATCGAGCAAGTTGGAGACCCCGACCATGGACAACATCTTAACAGCAGGTATGTTTTTGGAGTTACCCAGGGCTTGTCGAACCGAAAGAATTCCGTGGTATTGGTTGGCAAAATCTTGTGGTTTATAAGCAGGTTGCCCCTGTCCAACGTCAAAGGTGGTTGGGATGTCTATTAAAGTGTATGCGGGGTAAAAACCTTGTTTGAAGGAGGTAGCATACATTAAAGGTTTTATGGCTGAACCGGGTTGCCTGGAGGGGGAAGTCGTGACGTTGAACTGTCCATCGATATCGGTTGCAAAGTAATCTTTTGACCCAACCATGCTTAAGATTTCCCCAGTTTTGGGGTTCATCGCCAAAAACGCGGCGTTTGAAACCCTAAAACGCGCATCCGCAGCCGCCTCGTCCGTAACCATCTTTTGATATCTATCTTGGAGGTTCACGTCAATTGTCGTCGTGACTCTAAGGCCTCCGGTCTCGACCAGCGTTTCCCCGTAGCGCTCGGCTAAAAGCTCCCTGACATACATAACAAAATGGGGTGCTCTAATTTGCGATCCTTCTGGCTTTAGATTCAAGGCGGCCTGCTTCGCCTCTTCTTCTTGTTCAGCAGTTATATATCCATCCTCACGCATGCGTCGCAAAACCTCACCTTGCCTCCATTTAGCAAGTTCTGGGTCACGGTAAGGGGAGTATTTAGAGGGAGCTTGCGGAAGTCCGGCCAGAAGGGCGGCCTCATGCAGTGTTAGGTCGGAAACGTTTTTTCCAAAATAGTTTTCGGCCGCAGCTTGGATACCGATGGCCTGACCACCGTAAGGGGTCTCGTTGAAATACATTTGTAAAATTTCGTCTTTTGTGTAGCGTGCCTCAATTTGAACAGCCAACACAAACTCCTTAATCTTTCGAATGATGGTTCTTTCCTGAGTTAAAAGGGTATTTTTGACAAGTTGCTGGGTTATAGTGGAACCCCCTTGGAGGTGTTCCCTCTTGATTAATACGCGGTAGGCGGCACGGATGATTCCGAAGGGATCAAAACCTCTGTGGCGGTAGAAATTTTTGTCCTCAATAGAGAGCGTAGCTTGTTTTACAATGTCCGGGACTTGATCGAGAGTAATGAGAGTTCTATTCTCATCCCCGTAAATATCGTAAAGGAGAGTGCCATTTCTATCGAATATCTTGGTCGACATTGAGACGTCGCGCTCGACGAGCCGGTCCGGGGAGGGGAGGTCCTTGGAAAAATACAGCGCCATACCCCCGAAAACGAGGGAGGAAAAGATAATGAACATTAGGACGAGACTCACTCCCACGTTTAACCAATAGAGTTTGCTTTTGCGCTCGCGTTTGGCGAATCTGCGGAAAAAAGGAAGTTTGGATACCAGCTTGGATACAAGATCAAAAAACTTCCCAAAGATAAGCCTAAAAAAAGCCGTAAGGAGTTTAAGAAGCGCGCGTAGCGGATTTGGTATTTTCATTAAAATCCCGCCTCGGCCTTTCCTCCAAGAACGGGAACCGGTTGGCAGGTATCTTCTTTTCCGACTCACAGAGGAATTTTACCATAAGGTATCTGATAAAATTGCCTTGATTATGCTCTCCACAGACGAGGTTTTTACCCGTTGGGTCGATAAAATCTACCCCAGAAAAAAAGATCTCCAAAAAGCTTTGGCGCAAAGGAAGCTGACCGTATACCACGGGGTTGATCCCACTGGTTCCGACCTGCATTTAGGCCACTCCGTTCCGCTTTTGCTCCTCAAGAACCTACAAGCTATGGGACATAAAATCATCTTTTTGATAGGGGATGCAACCGCGACGGTGGGTGATCCTTCAGAGCGGACCGCCGCGCGAAAACGGTTAACCAGAAATCAAGTTAAAAAGAACGCTCAAACCTACAAGAAACAGGCTGGAAAAATTATAAATTTCAGTGGAAAAAATTCAGCAAAACTGGATTACAACAGTCGTTGGTGGGGAAAAATGCGATTCTTAGACGGCCTCGCACTTGCTTATCAGTTTACTCTGCAGCAAATGATCGAGAGAGATATGTTTCAAGTTAGGCTTAAAAGGAGAAACCCCATATCTCTTCCCGAACTCTTCTACCCCGTCCTTCAGGGATATGATTCGGTCGCTATGGATGTCGACGCCGAGGTTGGTGGAACGGATCAAACCTTCAATATGCTAGCCGGTCGAGCCCTTATGAAAAAGTTGAAAGGTAAAGAGAAGTTTGTTCTTGCCACAAAGCTTTTGGTTAACCCTAAAACACAAGAAAAATTTAGTAAAAGCTCCGGGAACTACATTCCGCTTACGGTGGGGGCAAATGATATGTACGGGAAGGTGATGGCGCTTCCTGACGAAATGGTCATTATTACCTTTAAACTTTGTACCGAAGTTCCCTTGGCTAGGATCAACAAGCTAGAAAAGGAGTTCAAATCCAACCCGTTAAAAGTGAAAAAACTTTTGGCGTACGATATCACATCCATGTACCACGGTAAAGATGATGCAAGAAAGGCGCAAAAGGAATTCGAAAAAGTTTTTCAGAAAAAGGGTTTACCTACTCCAACCGTCAGAAAGGTTACTTATACCGCCGACGCCGTTATAGCTCTCACTGTGGATGTTGCCCTAGTCAAAACCGGCCTTGCCAAAAGCATGTCTGATGCTCGAAGGTTAATTGACCAAGGTGCAGTTAAAGTTAATGGTGAGAAGATACTTGGTGCAAAAACAACAGTAGCGAAAGACGATGTACTGAGTGTTGGAAAGCGAAAAGCTGTCAAGATAGCCTAAAATGAGATTTTTCCAGAAAAAGCAAAAACTATGGACAATTATTGTGGTTATCGCTACCTTGAGTCTTGTTTTGTCCTCGGTTTTGCCGTATGTCCTTAGGTGAACCTAAATGATGCGATCGAAAAGCTACCCAATGTTGGTGAGGTCTACAAGAAGCGCCTCGCGCGTCTGGATATCAAGACGATAAGAGATCTCCTTTACCACTTCCCATTTCGTTATGAAGATTTCCGAACGCCTAAAAAGATAAAGGATTTGTCATCCGGAACGTCAGCCTCTCTTATCGGCGAAATTATAGAGATCTCTAACGTCCGAACGAAGAAGAGAAAAATGCTGACCAAAGCTGTAGTTTCGAATGAAAGCGGCTCGATCGAGGCGGTCTGGTTCAACCAACCATATCTAACAAGAACCCTAAAAAAGGGGTTCCGCATCGGGCTCGCGGGTCGCGTAGAGCCCTTTGCGGGTCGCATCACACTGGTTAGCCCCGAATTTGAAGTTTTGACCGGGGGGAGGAAACCCACCCATACCTCAGGACTAATTCCCATCTATCCCGAGACGGCCCGAGTGAGTTCAAAGTGGCTTCGTTCTCAAGTTAAAAAAGTGTTATCGCAGTCGGCTATTTTGGTGGGTGGTGAGTTTCTACCCCGCCCAATTCTTGAGAAGCACAACCTTGAGGGATGGGATAGAGCTATGGAAAATATGCATTTTCCCAAAGATTTAGATTCGGCAAAAATCGCTAAAGCTAGGTTCGCCTTCGAGGAGTTATTCCTCTTTAATCTTCGAGCACTGCGGCGAAGACAAGAGTGGGAGATTAAAAAGTCAGCGGCTGAAATTCCAGTTAAGAGGTGTGAACGGGAATTAGAGGATTTTATAAAAGGCTTACCCTTTACCCTCACCAAAGCCCAAAAAACAACGCTTACCGAGATTTTAGACGACCTAGAGCAGGGGAAACCCATGAACCGCCTTATTCAAGGGGACGTCGGCTCTGGAAAAACCGTCGTCGCCGCAGCTGCGGCATATCTGACCTACCTTGCGGGTGCTAAAACCGTATTCATGGCGCCAACCGAGGTTCTGGTGGACCAACACTTCACTACCCTTCAGAATCTTCTCGAGCCTAAAGGTATGAAAATCGCCCTTCACACCGGTTCCAAAAAACCAAGCGGTTCATTTGACCTATGGTTGGGAACTCACGCTCTTTTTTACCGAAAGGGAGACTTTGAGGGTGTAGGACTCGTTATAATCGACGAACAACACCGCTTTGGAGTGGAGCAAAGAGGCAAACTGCTGACAAAGACTAAGAAGGGCGCAATACCACACCTTCTTACCCTGACGGCCACACCCATTCCCAGGACTCTGGCACTTACGGTTTACGGCGATCTGGACGTTTCTGTTATTGACGAATTGCCTCCGGGGCGGAAGCCGGTAAAAACCTTTGTTGTCCCGGAAAATAAACGCGCCGCAGGTTACCAGTGGGTTAGAGAAAAAGTAAAAGAGGGAAACCAGGCTTTCGTCATCTGCCCACTTATCGAGGAATCTGAGAAAGAATCGATGCAGCAGGTTAAAGCCGCCACGAGTGAGTACGAAAAGCTTCAAAAACTTTTCCCAGAATTAACCGTCGGTTTGCTTCACGGACGACTCAAGGCTCGCGAAAAGGAGAAGGTTTTGAATCGCTTTAGAGATGCTGAGGTTCATATTCTGGTTGCAACTCCCGTGGTTGAGGTTGGAATTGACGTTCCAAGCGCAACTATTATGATAGTCGAGGCGGCCGAACGATTTGGTTTGGCGTCGCTCCATCAACTGCGGGGCCGCGTCGGCCGCGGGAATAAAATCTCCTATTGCTTTCTCTTTACCGAGGAGGAAGGTCCTACTGTAACGAAGCGGCTTAAGTCACTGGAGAAGACGTCGAGCGGATTCGAGCTGGCGGAGCTCGATCTAAAACTACGAGGTCCCGGTGAGATATACGGTGTGCGCCAGCACGGTCTTATTGAACTCAAAGTTGCCGATTTGACAGATACCCGCTTCATAAAGCAAACACGAGAAAGTGCACAAAGGGTTCTTAGTGAGGATCCAAAACTCTCGTCCCACCCACGTCTCGCTCGGGAACTTGAAAGATTTTCGTCTGATTTAGTCGAACCGAATTGATAAACTGAAACCATGCGCGTTGCAGGAGGGAAAGCCAAGGGACATAGATTAAAAGTTCCGAAAATTCGAGATGTAAGACCAACCCAAGAGTCTATACGGACAAACATATTTAACATTCTTGGAGATTTTGTCGAGGGTAAGAAAGTTTTTGATCTTTACGCGGGGTCTGGATCGTTGGGTATCGAGGCGCTATCTCGCGGGGCAAGAGAAGTCATATTTATTGAGAGTAACAAGAACGCTTGTCGGGTGATTAAGGAAAATTTAGGCCATGCAAAATTGGACAAAAAGGGCAAAGTCATATGCCACGACGCCAAACAGGTTCTTTTAACTCTGCCCGATCGGGATATTGACCTTGCTTTACTAGATCCACCTTACTCTATTGGAAAAATGGACCATGTGTTTTCTGCACTTGCTTCCCATCTCAAGCGCGGCGCGGTTTTGGTTTATGAACATGCCAAAACCACCGAGGTACCGAGTATACCCGGGCTTAAAGTCTTTGATCGAAGAATGTACGGCAGCACAAAGGTTACGTTTTTAACGAAGGAGTAATTGAAAGTAACATGGGTAACCACAATTACCACAGTAACTAAGATAGATACTTCAGTTACTCTTGTTACTGGTGTTACTATTGTTGTCGTGCAAAGCAGGAGTAGCTATTTCTAATCGCGTCCTGCTGTTACTTAAGAGAAATGTCTCCAGTTCCAAAGAGAAAACATTCCTACGGGAGAAAAAGAAGAAAAGTGAAGCACAAGGGCGTCAAGGTTCCCAAGACGGTAAAGTGCCAAAACTGCGGAGCTCAGAAACTTCCACACCGTGTGTGTGGCGAGTGCGGTGCAAAGTAGTTTCAAAATTATGGAAGAACAGGAGAAAAAACGGGACCCGAGACACACGAGGCGCGACGAGTTGCTCTGGCAACCTTATTTGAGCGGGCGTTTCACTCCATTGAGCCCAAGGAAAGTATTTCCCGTGTTCTGGAGCTTTATGAGGAAAGTAATGTTGACGACGAGCTTCTTGAAAGCATAGTCGAGGGGGTGGTAGGCAAGAAGGAGGAGATCGACAAGGTTATTGCCGAAACCGCACCGGCTTGGCCGCCTGAGCAGATAAATCGCGTTGATTTAGTGGCGCTTCGCATCGGCATTTGGGAACTCCTTTTTGCTAAGGAAACCCTTCCAGAGACAAAACAAGCACCTCCCAAGGTAGCGATAGACGAGGCGATTGAGCTTTCAAAAGAGTTCGGTGGTGCTGCATCAGGAGGGTTTGTCAACGGAGTTTTGGGGACGGTTGTCGAGCGCTTTATCGACGGCGAGAAGAGGGAAGATAGCGATGACGAAATCGAAAGCTGATCCAGAGAAAAAAATCGAAAAAAAGTTGGGGATTCGCTTCAAGAATCCTAATCTGGCGCAAAATTCCGTTGTGCACCGCTCCTACCTTAATGAAAACCCCGATTTTCCCTTGCCGTCGAACGAGCGGTTGGAGTTTTTGGGAGACGCGGTCCTGGAACAGATTGTTTCAAACTATCTTTACCATAATTTTCCAGCCCTTCCGGAAGGAGAATTAACAGCACTTCGCGCCGCCTTGGTTAGAACGGAATCTTTAGCCGAGGAGGCAAGACGATTGGGCCTTGGTGAGGAGCTACTTTTATCCAAAGGCGAGGAATCGGGGGGCGGCAGGGATAATCCCTACCTTCTGGCAAACACATTCGAGGCCGTTGTGGGCGCGACTTTTTTGGACCAAGGATTGCCCACCGCTATAAAGTTTGTCGAGCGTGAACTTCTCTATAAGACTGAGGAATCCTTAAAATCCGGTACCAAGGATCCCAAAAGCCAGTTTCAGGAATTATCGCAAGCCAAACTCGGTGTAACGCCGACCTACAGGGTTATTAAGGAGTGGGGACCGGCCCACAATCGACAGTTCATCTGCGGAGCATACGTCAAAAAGAAGAAGGTCGCCGAGGGTCAAGGTAGGAGCAAAAAGGAAGCCGAAGAGAGCGCCGCAACCCAAGCGTTCAACTTGCTTTCTAAGGAAGGCGCCGAAACAAAGTTTGAGGTCTAAACCACTGGCAATGCAAATTTCAATCATTACTCTTTTCCCCAAAATGTTTGAACCTTTGATTTCTGCCTCCATTCTTGACAAGGCTAGGGAAAGCAAGAAACTCGAGGTAAACCTTATAAATCTTCGCGATTTCGGCTTAGGCTCCCACAAACAGGTGGACGATCGAGTTTACGGAGGCGGAGTCGGGATGATACTGCGTGTCGAGCCGATTGACAAGGCTATTCAACACGCAAAGTCGAAAGTTAAAGGTATAAAATCTAAAGTTCTCTTGCTTACACCTCAAGGGAAAACCTTGAGGCAAGAAACAGTCAAGAAACTCGCCAAAGAAAACCATCTAATTTTGATTTGTGGGAAGTATGAAGGGGTCGACGAGCGTGTGCGCAAACTCGTGGATGCAGAACTTTCTATAGGGGATTACGTCCTATCCGGTGGCGAGGTGGCAGCTATGGTCGTCCTTGATGCGGTTTCGCGACTTATACCCGGAGTTTTGGATAAGGAAGCAACCGAGTACGAATCCTTTTCTCAAGGGTCCTTGGAACCTCCGCAGTACACACGACCCGAAATTTACAAAAATATGAAAGTACCAAAGGTTCTTTTATCGGGGAATCACAAAGAAATAGAAAAGTGGAGGAGAGAACAGGCGCTTAAGAAGACCAAAAAACAAAGACCCGATCTACTAAAGAACTAAAGGAAATTTATTTTTTCTCTTCGGAAAGCTCGACAAATACCTCTTTTCCCTGTTTCGCAGCGGCCGTTTTTACGAGCGAACGAATTGCCGAAATTGTCCTTCCATTTTTCCCTATGATAAAGCCCATATCCTCTGGTGAAACCGAGATGGTGAGATGTAAAGTTCCGTCTTCTTCCTCGCTTTCTTCCACCTTAACATCCTTAGGATTCGAGACGATCTCTCCGACCAGGTATTCAAGAAGATCCTTCATAGCTGATAGTTAGTAACCATTAACCAGTAGCGGTTTTTTCAGTATCCGAAGCTTCGGTTTGAGTTTCTTCCGTTGGTTGAGCGCTCGTCGATTCCTGTGGACTGGTCTCTGATCTCGGTTCGCTGGTTTCTGCTTTCTTAGGCACATACGGTTTATATTCGTATTTACCTTTGAGCAGTTTTTCAACCGATTCGCTTACTTTAGCGCCGCGGTCAACCCAGTAATCTACTTTCTTTTTGTCAACCTGAAGATGTGGAGGAGCAGCGGCGGGGTTAAAGGATCCCAAAACCTCGTTGACGTTGGCTCGCTCTCCCACAACAATTCTGTAGCTGGGTCTGTGCTTTTTTCCTGTTCGCTGAAGCTTTATCCTAAGCATCAAAGATGAGTTTAGCACACGGGTTTTATGAGGTCCTTATCGCGTGAAGCGGGACAAGATTCTTGAGCGGTAGCGAAAGGCCTTACTTGAGGGTTTCGAGTATTTCAAGAGCACGGGTGTAGGATGGGTCGGTGAAGGAGAAGGTAACCGGCCTATCCGGGTTAAGAATCGCGGTCGGCGTGTAGTAGGCAACAAACGTAACCTCGGGAGAAAGAATCGTCCCTCCTCCTTCGGTNNAGAGTCGATGTCGACCAATCGCAAACTGTTCTCAAAGGCCAAAACCAAACAGGTGAGCTCCAGAAATGTACCTTTTGAAGCGTATCTTACACGAACCTCAGGAACCTGTCCCTTTACTTCCGAGGTTTCCCCACCAAACTGCAATGTCTCTACGCTCAAGCCGCAAGAGTCGGAAACCGATTGGATTTGGGTCAAAAGCTCGGGAATTTTACTCTCGCTCGTTATCGCGGCCTCAAAAAGAGCATAATTCTCGTCAAGGAGTGTGGACTGGTCGGCGAGATCCAGAAGTTTTTGGCTCTTGGTCTCAAGGATTTGAATGCGTTCCTGCTCGTTTTGAATCTGCGTGTTTAGTTCCTGTATACCCCCCCAAGTAGGAAGGGCGACCAGGGGAATAAGAAGAATGCCCAGTATTACAAGCAAAAGCGGCGGTCCGTATGTTTTAACCTCGGGACGGTTCAAAATCGATGCTTGAGCCATTATTGTTCCTCCCCGGGAAGCGGCTCTTCAAGCCCTCCCCTCGACATTACTGCTTCGATTGCAAAGTTTGCGTCTCCGGTTGACGGGTCAAAGTTGACCGAAGTTAGACTCGCCTGGGTAAAAAGAGTTCCGCCTTTCTCTTCGTCAATCAGGTTGTCCAAGAAAGTTGATAGATTACTGTAGCTTGGGGTTTCCCCATTTATGATTATGGATTCCTCGGCTGTGGACGCCGAAACACCGGTTACGCTTACACCCGAGGGTCGGCTCGTCTCAATAGCCGAAAGTGCTTTTGAGAAATAGCTTCTGGCGGAAAGAACTTGCGGGATAGCTGTGGATTTTGCTTCCAATGCAAGCGCTTTCTCCTCCACATTCGAAAACTGGGCAATAGCTTGAATTGCCTGAGCGGATTCCTGCTCCAGACTGCTGAGTCGTGAGGAGAGGCTGGTTTTATAAAGGAAGAGTCCCGCGGATGCTCCTCCTGACAGTAAAAAAATAAGGCCAGCAATCAGCCAAACTCGGGAGACCAGTTTTTGTCGTTCTTTCGCGGCGGCGATCTCCTTTGGTATAAGCTCAATTCCCTCTGGCATCTATATCTCCTTTAACGCAAGTCCTGCAGCGACGGCAAACGATGGGGCGTGCTCTTCTAGATAATCCATGGGAAATCCTTTTGGAACCGCGATTACCTCCCAAGGGTTTCCGCGAGCGGCCTCGACTCCCAGGTTTTCAGCTAAATAAATCAAAACTCCGGGGAGGTTGGCCGTCCCTCCTACCAAAACCAAGCGGTTAAGAGGCCTGCCGGTTTTTGATTGGAAAAACGCTTGTGCTCTCTTTAATTCCTCAACAATGATATCAAAAACCGGCTTTATAGCCCCCATTATTTTCCCCTCAAGCTTCTCCTCTAAACCATATGTTCTTATGTATTCGGCGGCCTGACCGGGCTCGAGATTAAACGACTGGGTCAGAGCCCGCTCAAGAGCCTGTCCCCCCGTTGCGATGGAGCGAGTGAAGCGTAGAGCCCCACCCGAGAAGATGGCAATATCAGTGGTTGAAGCGCCAATCGAGGCAACCATAACGGGATTGGACGAATCCCCGACTACCGAGCGAGAAAGGGCGATAGTCTCCGTTTCCAGCGAAAGAGGAGTAAGGCCCGCGTCGCGAAGAACTTGAACGTACTTTTGCGTTAGGGCCTTAGGTACCGCAACCAAAAGAATATCGACAGCGTTTTGTTGCGTTTCGGAGGCGCCCAAAACTTCATAGTCTAAGATGGCTTGATCCAAAGGCATGGGAACGTACTGCTGAGCTTCGTTTTGTACCGCCGAGGCAATCTCAGTATCACCCATTTGGGGGAGGGTAATAACACGTGTAAAGACTTGGGATTCTGGAACGGAGGTGACGACGCTTCGGATTTTGAACTTTCCCTCGGTGAAAAACTGGTTTATAGATTGGGAGATTTTTTTTAAATCTTCCTGGTTATCCGAGGCCATCGAAACGCCCGCGGCTTGCCGTTGGTAGTAGGCGACCAAGGTTTTTGCTTTAGCCTGAACTCCTTTTATGGTAGATGTTCCGATATCAAGCCCGACAAATTCAGCCACAGTAATTCAAAGATAACAGATATTTAAGGTCAGATACCAGAATGTTTACGGTGCAACTTCTCTCCAAAAAATCCTGGATCGTCCCATGAGGGTGCGTTGGAGGGGGAAATATTTAGGATCTAGGTTTATGAGCTCCGCTGGGGTGGTGCCGTTGTCTGTATCTCCTAGGTTGCGGTAGAGACGGACGGTTCCGCCAAGGGAGATCAAGGGTCCATTTGTGACCAGCTGGCGATGGGTCTCGGTGGGGCCGGTTCTGTCGTAGGCGGTGTTGATGTCTCCTCCTGCAATGAGTCCGGCTTGGATAGCATCGTCCGCCGGGCCTCCTCCTGCGAGCTGTTTTTCTATTCGAATTTGATCTCGAGCGATAAAGATAAGGGAGGATGATTGGGGAACTCTGATCTCGCCACCAATGGTCAAAGTTCCGTCTATGAACATCAAGACCGAAGTTGAGACGGGGACGTTGTAGACACCGTTTATGGTGTTTGAGGAGGTTATTCGGTAAACTCTGTCGTTTTGCAGAGTTCCTCCCGCTGGGATTGTACCTAAAGTTATGGGATTTTTACCAAACCGTTGCCAGAGGGCGTCGTAGTCGGGGACCGATATACCGGAGTTGTCTATCGGGTCTAGATCTCCTTCCGGGTAAAGGGGACAAATCCAATCTTGACCGCTTTTAATGTTCGTGCCGATGGTTGATTTGGAGGAGACAAGGAATTCTCCGTTGTACTCGCCGTCGGGAATGGTTCGGGAGATGGAAAGCAAGGCGTTGGCGTGGATATCTCCACCCGTAACCTTAAACCACGGGTCGGCCGGAGTCGTAAAGGATGGAGTAGAGCCAAAGTCAGCCCACGATGAAGCGTCCAACCACTCGATAACTCTCCAGTAGTAGGTAGTAGCAGGTTCTAATACACTTCCGGTTGAATAGGTGCAGGGTGTACCGGGGTCGCAGGTTGTGATATTGTCTTCTTTTATCACACACCCGGTCCCCAGGCCAACGCCGTCGGGGCATCCGGATTCGACTTTTGCCTGATCCGTTCCAACCCTAAGAAGTTGTTTGGTTCCGCCGGATCCTCGAGTCCAGTTGAGCTGGGCGGATGAGGAGGTCAGGTTAGTAACGTTAGGGTTAGTTGGTCCCTGTATTGGCGCCGAGCAGGTTCTAAGGGCCGCCGAGGGAACGATTTGCGCCCCCAATCCAGGACCTTGATAGCGAAGGCGAGCCACAGCATCCCCCGTATTATCGTAATACCAAACTCTTATTCCGTACCAGCCAGCGTCGATGCTTCGCCATGAGCCCCAACGCGTACGGGCACTGTGGTTACTCCAGTCAGAGAAAACCCGAGTCCAAACCCCGGGGGTTAGCTCTATATCAATAGCAAACCCGTCATTGGAGGTCGCGCCAAACCGCCAGTTGCCGGATGAGGAGAGGTTTATATACCCATCCCAAAGAACGGAGAAATGGTCCTCATCAATTGCGTCGCAATAGGGAGACCCGTTGCCCCAGTTGAAGTTTACTTGGGAGTCATTGCGCTCGTGTTTCAATCCGCCGTCGAAGCGGTTCCCACCGACCGGATCGTCGCGATAGTAGTGGCCAAACAGCCCGTTGGCTTGAGTACAAGAGGCTGGGGAAACATTTGACCCCCAGGAACAACCTCCTCCACCAGGGCCTCCATCATCTCCTTCACCGGTGCACCAGCTACAGGTTCCGGAAGGATAGGAACAGTAATACGTACAGGTATCCCAANNCTCCAATATCCGGGATGGTAATGCCAGCTACCGCACCACCAGTAATAACAGTGTCTGTGCCAGTAACCGCTGTGCCAGTTGCAGGTCGAGTCCCAATATCTTTCCCCCTTCAAACACGAGTAATCCTTTCTGCATTTGCCGCCTTTCCACTCACAAGAAGTATTGTTTTCGCAGGACCAAGAAGGACACCCGGCCCCTGTACAGCACATCGTCCCGTATTGGCATTCGTAACCCCCGCCGCATTCCCCCGGAGCGCACTGGGCGGCAAGAACGCTAGATGAACCGCTGCGCAAATAAAGAGCTAAAAGGATAAAAATCAGAAGGGAAAGACTAAATAAGACTAATTTTTTTAGGTCTAGATTTCTACTCTTCACCGGTTACTTTCACCAGAACACACTCCCTACCCACTACCCCGCAAGAATCGTCCAAACAGTAGGCCCAGAGAACGTCTCCGACTTCGACTTCCTCAAAAAGCTCCGCGTTCTCACTCAAAACGCTGTAGTCGTCTCTGGAGACAGAAGTAGTGTTTTGTGTAGTGCACTCAGTCGTTGCTGTTACGTCTTGGGTCTCGAAACCTTCGGTGCTTGGAAGATTTATATTAAGTCCCAACTTGTCCCCGGATTTGTCAATCGAGGTTATATCGGCAACAATGTAGTTGTCCTTAAACCCCTCTGCTTTTAATTTGGCGGTTTGTTGAGTTAAGTCAGTATCACCAGATAAAGCTACGGAAAGGAGCGTGTTTTGGGAAGTTGAGTCTTCAGAGTTTGTCGGCTCCCCCCCAGTTGCTAAATAGCTTCGAATATCCCATTCGAAAAAGAAGAAGACAATAGCGGCGGCGCCTAAAATAGCCAATACCCCTAAAATAATGGAAAACCACCTGCCGGACATGACTACTCCTATAATAAGGGAAACCGCACGTCGGCTTCAAGGAAAGAGAAAAGCCGATCAGCTTTAACGCCAATCGGCTTGTGTACAACTCTCCTTACGGGTACGGTTCACTCCACACCCAGCCAACGGTCTCGAGTTCTTCTTCCGACCAAACCGGTAGCCAAACATATCCGGCCTGACAGACCGGACCTTCGGGCCCAAACCCGACACTCTCTAAGTCTTGCAGCGGAATTTCTTCCACCACAGGGCTTGAGATATCCGGCTCGGCGTAAACCCGTATCGGGTCCTCCTCGTTTAACCACCTACCTGTCGGCGGTTGGCATTGCGACGAAGGAGTCGAAACCGGCTGATCGTCGGACGGGTAAAGCGCCGCGAATGGGTCGTACGCAAGTGTGCCCAAGGAAACCGTCTCAAACCCGCCCTCGATCTCGTAGATCAGGAACACTTCTCCGGTTGGGTTGCGGTAGAGCAGGATCACACATTGTGGTTGGGCATTTTCAGGCGCGAGAAATGTCAACCACCTGTCCCGGAGCGGTACTTCTCCCACCACCTCCAGTATGACCCAAGTGGTGTACTCACCAAACCAGTCATTGAACGCCTCGAGCCCAGCTTCATCACTATATTGTGGCATTGTCGCCACTCTCAGGCAGCCCTTTCCTACGGCTCCCTCGACAGCATCGTACAGCTGCCGAAACCCGTCCTGCTCCTCAAACGGTGGCATGCTGAAGCGAAGCTCCCTAAGTTCGCCGTCGAAGATGAGAGGATCTTGCCCGCCAACTTCATAGAAGAGGTAGGCCTCACCCACGATGACTCCGTCTCCGTCGCCGTTCTCCGGCACCTTCTCGTAGACCAGGATGTACATCGCGCAGTCCTCAGGTCGTAGGCCCGTGTCGGCACTCCCATCTGGAAGATCGGCGAAGCTGAAGGGGTTTGGATAGTCCCTCATTTCAAGGGTATCTGTGTTAGCTATCCAACTCCACTCGTTTCCGTCCTGGGCAAACAGTCTCCCGATGCCGTAATTTCTTACGTACCCTCGGGTGTCCCATTCCGGATGCGCCGCCAGCATCTGGTCGCGCAGTTGAAGCTCGTAGCGATCCCATGTGGACTTGCCCCATCGAGGCAACGCTGCACACTCCGAAAACATCTGGTCGACGATATCCCAAGCCGAAGGCTCTGGTGTGGCCGTGGGGGTTGGAATCTGCGTCGGCACCTTGGTGGGTACCTCGGTTGGAATTACGGTCGGTTCTGGTGTAGCGGTAGGTGAAACCACCGTTACCGTCGGTTCCTCCACCGTTGGGGAAGGAACGACCGCTTCCACACGCTGGCAACCGACCAAAAACAAAACCGGCAAAATCAGCAAAAACGTTAACTTGCGCATCTCTCTATCTCCTTTCTTTCAGATTTGGTTTTCTAACCCTATAGTATATAGGAGTTGAACACAAAAAGCAAATGGGGGAGGGTGTTATTCACTCTTCATTAGAATGCATTCTTTTCCTATTTCGCTGCAGAAATCGTCTAAACAATAGGTCCAAATTACGTCGTCCACTTCGACCTCGTCAAGAAGGGTAATCCCTTGGGTTAACGTATCAAACCCTGAGGACGCTATGGTTGTTTTATCCGGAGGGCATTGAACAGACACCGTTTTCTTTTCAGTTGCGTGGGTATCACCTGAATGTCCAAGGTCTATCTCGATATCGATTTTCTCGGCTGACACGCCAACTCCCGTAACATACGCCACAAAGTAGTTATCCTTGTATCCCTCGTTTTCAAATATCTCGCCTCGGTTATCCAAATCTACTCTTTTGGACAAGATACTCTCAAGCAACGACCCAGCCGGTGCGCGAGTTCTGGCCGCGAGTGGCAGGTAAACATACCACCAAAGAAAATAACCAGCGGCAGCAGTGGCGGCGATTATTAAAATGATATAAGCCAACTTCTTTTTAGTCATTAAAAGACGTCAAGTACCAGGATAACTTTATTAAAGCTACCGGACAGGTTGCTGTCAAAAAAGCTCTTGAGCTTGGAAAGCGCGTCGCCATAGTATTGGCTTGCGTAGGATAAATACTCCGGCAGAGACTCCTGAATCTCTTCCCTATCCAAGTCGGTTAAGGGTACGAACGTTAAATAACTGCCTTCGGGGAAAATCTCGGCTAATTTGGTGTCGCTTAGCATAGTATCTGCGCTTGCAAGCTCCACAGATGCAAGCTCCGCACCTTTTTCCGCAACCCAAGGCATCAAGTTCCTTTGGGGATCGGCGACGGAAGCCATCTGGACCGCAAGGTTCAGTTTTTTAGTCCTGCCGTTTGCATTTACGGTGACCACCTCCAAAACTCCCGCTTTTGCAACCGCCTCCCTCTTCTGAGCGCTCTTCAGGTCAATCGCGGAAACTCTTCCCATCGAAACCACGGATAGACCATAGGTGCCGCTAACAGTCTCAAAAGACGACGGGAAAGAAGGGCTAAAGTTAGCGGACGAGGTTACACCTAAGGTCTCCTCCACGCCGGAAAGTACGCCGTAAAGCCGATTTTGCTCTTGCCAGTAGTTGTAACCAAAGACTAAAAGCACCGCCTCTACGGCCAGAATTAATATAAGGATAAGTCGCTTTCTAGACACCTTAATTAGCATTTTAGCGAAAAAGCTACCTACTTCGTCGGTGGATCGGATTCGGAGCCGGAGAAGTTAAGACAACCCCTCCTGTAAAATTTCTTTTAATTCCGCTGGTTTAATTTCGTGATGTGAAGCAGCTAAAAATGCGTTTTGGGGCACAAAAGTTCCCTGCGCCAGCTTTTGGACATCCCCTAGAGTAACCCTCCTAACCTCCTCTAACCACCGCTGAGGTGTGATTACCTCGCCTATAAGTTGATTCCAATCCAATGCGAAGTCTACCCATCCTTCGGGATTCTCCAGAGCGAAGAGAAGTCCAGTTTCCTTTGATTTTTTCAGTTTCGCAAACTCCTCCTTTGACACCGCTGTTTCTTTCACCTTCTGCAACTCCTCGCAAATCACGAGAAGCGCTCGCTTTACTTTGCGGTAGGTAAACCCTCCGTGAATCATTAAGAACGGAAGGTCTGTTATTGTCACCGCACTCGCGCCTATATCATAAGACAACTGTTCTTCTTCCCTTAACCTCCTAAAAAGCCTTCCGCTTGAATGCAAAAGCGAGGTGAGGAACGACGTAACCGCATAATCTCGAATGGTTATCGGTTTGCCAGTAAAACCTAACGCCATCCTTGACTGTTTGGTTTTCTCTTTTAACACTGTTACTTGCGGCCCTGTTTGTTGAAGTTGAAATGGTGTATAGGATGGTGGGCTGTTTTTCTTCTGATTCCCAAAGTAATTTTGCGTTAGTCTAACTATTTCCTCATGGCTTATCCGACCTGCAACACTCACAATTGCGTTCGGTGGGGTGTAATACGCATTGAAGAACTTCTTGATATCGCTAACTCCCACCTCTTTAATAGTTCTCACGTGCCCTATAACAGGTAGACCAAGTGTGTGGTCTTTGTATATAGTTCCAAAAAGGGCATTTACTACTCTTCGCATAGGAGCATCGTGCATTCTCGCAATTTCCTCGAGGATTATTTTGCGTTCACCCTTTGCCTCTTTTTCATTAAGTAATGGTGAGCTAGTTATAGAAAAGAGAATATCTAATCCTTTTTCAAGATCATCAGCGGACAACTTGATCCAATAGCTGACAGTCTCACTACCCGTGCGACCATTGATTCGCCCTCCCAACTGCTCGACTGCTTCTCTAACTTTAAGGCCTGATGGATATTTAGGACTGCCGTTCATCACAACGTGCTCGGTAAAGTGTGCTATACCTTCTTTACCCCTCGACGAATACTTTGCCCCAGCTTTGAATTGAATCTCAACAAAAACCGTCTGAGCATCTTTATGCTCATGAGTTACAATCTTCATTCCGTTTTTGAGAGTGGTAATTTGGTACACGCTAATTTAGTTTACACTAAAGAAATTACTTTCCTAACCGTGAAGAAAGACGAAGGAGCAAGTCTTGTGAACTTGCTCCCAGGCGGGTTATTCGCTACCATCGTATCCCTGGTCGGCAGCATCGTCGATGGCATCCCAATCGCGACAATCCTCGTTCCCTAAACCCTCTTCGCGAGCACCTTCGCTCTTGGTGGCTTCCCTCCAGTCGTCAAGCGGTCTCTGATCTGAGGTGATATACTGCTTATCCTTTGGTCCCATTGCTCCCTCCTCTTTGGAGTGGGAAACTCAGTAACGGATATCAAGCCGAGCTAAGGGTTAAATCTCACCTCCTTCTTTCACTGATATTGGCTTTACCTAAATTCTATATCCAGAACAAGATAGCGTCAAATTATAGGGTCTTACTTCGTCAGAGGATCGGATTCGGAGCCGGAGAAGATACCGAAATCAAAAAGCTCTGAAAGCGCGGGGTTGGTCCACACCACCTCGACCTTGCGCCTTACCTGGCCAAAAAAGCCGGTCGACTCAACCTTCGCCCCCTGCGTTGGGAGTATGGCACCCCCAGCCGCTTCAACGGCGATGGAAACCGCCTCGGTAGCGTAAAGAACGCGAAGACGAAGGAGAATCGGGTATTTACCACCCGGCGGAACGATCGATACTCGATACCCATAGGTGGTTGCCCCCACTGTATAGTTACCGAGCGTGACCTTTGGAACTCCGTTTGTGCGGGTCGCCACCGTATCGTAGGCATTTCTTAGAATTTTATAGTTTCCGGTTGTACAGGTTGCCCCGTCGTCGTTGCAATAAACCAACGATACCTCCATGCCAGATGAAGCGTTTAGCTGGTCCGAAACGTTGCGGTCGACCCAATAAACCCGAACTTGCGTGTCGCGGGGGTAATTGGCAAGGCTAACCTCAATGGTTTTATCTCGCTCTATAGGCGGTAACTCATCGTAAACCGCCGATTGCCCCATAACCGAAACTTGATAATCAAAGTCGTTGTTCCCGTCCCCATCGAGATCCACAGCCGGGGGGTCATATGGGGCGCTGCAGCTGCCGTCATCCAAGCACTTTAAGGCTTCCTCGGCCCCCGCCTCTGCAAACGCTAAAGACTTTGCCGATTGGTCGGAAAAGGTAACCTGCCTCAAGGTTGTGATGGAGCGGGAGGCGACGGACACTCCAAGAGTCAAGGCAACCGCCATCACCAGAAGAATAAGTATCAGAGCTTGTCCAGAGCGACGCATACTTCTTAAATCATACATCTTACATGTGGTCTTATTCCACTCATTCATACGTTCTTAAAGAGACCGATGTTTGAATTGTGGTTCCTGCTTGAAAGTCGACACGACTTGACACACCCAGGGGTTGGCTTAAGGACATAGTTATCGAGACTACCTGCGGGTCTGTATCGGCGAGCGAAAACACCAAACTCGTGACGTTAACCCCCGAAGCGAAGGAGCTATCCGTTAGGGGAGTGCCGTTTCGAGCCACATAGCCGTTGTCGGACGCGGTTTGGGGGGTAAAGGAGAAGGTTACGTTGACGCCGGAGGCGTTCACGATATCAAGAGTCTGGGCGTCCGGAGAGGTAGCCGAACGCGCGTTTCTTATCTCACCAACCATTTGGGATAAAGCGATGTTTCCGTTTCGTTCGACCTCGGCTATGATATTTGCTTTGTTGTAGGAGCGGCTAACGTTGACGAAAATATCCGCCGCAATAGCCCCAATAATCCCAATAAGCCCCACTACAACGAGGAGCTCAAGAAGTGTAAAGCCAACACGCTTCGCGTGAGTGAATAGTGAATAGTGAATAGTGAACAGTTTGGAGAACACCGATTGTAGTCTAGCAACTACTGCTGGCTAATGGCTACTGTACCGCCTTAGGCGGTTACTGCCAATCCGCTAGATAGGTCGACAAATCAACTGTATGGGTCCCTCCGGAATCGGTCCACGAGACGGAAAGATTGAACCGGAGTTTACCGGCCTCGGGCTCCGAAACGGTAAAGCTTCTGGTGTAGATATCGATGGCTTGAGTTCCCGGCGCGGTTTCCCATTCGGATCCGGTCCAAACGACCTGGTAAGGTCCCCCGGAGGTGGGAAGGCTGGTAAAATCTCGATCACGAACGGATCTGAGAGCCTCGAGGCCCTCCTGCGCATACTGGACGGCCAATGAACGGTTCCTCGTAAGCGTTGCAGTTTTAACCGCTATAACCGCCAGAGCTACAAGCCCGGTTATCACAACCAGAGCAATCCCCAAAGCCACAACCGCCTCAACCAGCGATTGGCCGGATTTTTCCTTTTTAGGGGCAAGACGTTGCTGAATCATCTTCGAAAATGCTTCGCCCGTTGACCTTAAGATAGCGTTCTTGCGAGGTGCCCTGCAAGCGAACTCCTATCACAATACAATCTTGTCGACCCAATGGGAATGAGCAGCTGACGTCGTCAGACCCTCCAATGCAAGCTGTTCCCGCATCGTTGGCGTAGCCAACGGCACCCGATGAGACCACAAAAACCACGCTGAAGTTATACCCGGGAGGGAGAGATCCCGCGGCGTCAAAAATTTCTACGGTATCCGGCAACTCACGGTCAAAAACGCGAGCCGACGGGTCGCTGTAGCCCATAGAAGGAGTTGCGAAAAGATCCAATAGGTTTGACCCCGGTACTAAACGTACACCCCAGTTTTGCCCATCCACGGAGGACAAGGCTCGGTTCTGAGCATCTTTTAGGGCGCTCTCTACCTCCTTAGCCGATTGAGTCAGAGTTTGACTTCTCGAGAAAGTGTTGAAGGCCGCGGCGGAAACCGCGGTTAAAAGCGCTATTATCGCCGATACGACCAAAAGCTCAATAAGGGTAAAACCTTTCTTCAATCTAGTTCACCCCCTCTCCCAAAAGACATGTACATCGCTACCTCAAGTGTAATAAAAACGGGACTCGGCAATCAATATTACTTAACTGCCCGACTTTCTAGGGTGCAATAAGGTTTAAGGGTTCCTTCTGGTTACTAAGGACGGAGAGCCCCAAAAACCCTAGGATTTCGGTAGCTTTAACCGATCCTGACTTGGCGTCTATCTTGACTGGGGGAGCCGGAAATATCTTCTCGGCCGGAGTAGGCTCGATGTTGAGATTCTTGGCAAACTCCTTTACCCCCGCCTCCTCTATTCCCTCTCCGCCAAATATAATTCTGCCGGGCGTCCTCCCAAGTCTCTCCTTAAGAAACGAGGTGATCTCGATTAGCCCGCCAGTCAATTTCTCTTTAGCCCTTGCTTCACTGAAGGTCTCCAGTACCCCAACCTTGTCCATCACGACAACATCCGTCACGGTGCTCTCAAAATTCAAGTAAAAAACCGTCTCCCCTTCCTTAAGATACGGCTCAAACAGGGAAAAGAGAGCGTAGGCCTCCGAAACTGCGAGCGTTGGTTTAAGGTCAAGGGAGTTGAAAAGCTCTAAATATTTTCCAAAAAACTCTTTGTTGACGGCAATATACTGCACCTCACCTTCACCAACCTCTTTAAAGACACGGATCTGAGTATCAGAGGGTTCAGGAATAAAAGCGCTAACTTTTTCTTCAATGATTTCGGATACCCTTTTATTGCGCGGCTGGCCTACCCGCAAACGCAGGGTGTAAACCCGCTCGTCGTGAAGGATAAATGCACACTCTTCTTTTTCTTTTACGTCGAAATTCTTCCCCAGCAATGAGGAAATTTCCTTACTAAGACTACCTTGATCGACAATTGCGCGCTTCACAATCAAGCCTTCTTTTATTTCTTTTTGCAAGTAATTGGTGATAGACTCGCCTCCAAGAACTTTTGCGGAAACCCTCGCAACCTTTACTTTGTCGTCCGAGATGTCAAATAGAAGCATTTTGAGATTCCTACTCGATTTCCTTCCAGGAAAGTATCTGCACCTCTCCCTCTCGCAATATATTAACGCGAACTCTCTTCGTGTATCCACCCAACGTCACGGTTGAGGTGATGACCCAATTGTTACCGACCTTAGAGACGCTTGTCGTACAACTACCCTCGGGAAAACTTTTGGTACCGCCCGCGTAATCCGCGTCATAGTAGGCGAAGAGAAGCGCATCCTGCGCACACCCCTCAACCAGCGAGAGAGCTTGCGTGCCCTTCTCGCGGGCCAAGCTTTGCTGAGCTTGGAAAATTGAAAGCAGGGTTAGCGAAACGCCAACGACAAGGATCACCGCGGAGAGTATCAGAACCGTAGTAAAAGCGATGTACCCCCTACTTGCAAATTGGTAATTGACAATTGGCACTTTCCAAATTTTCATCTCAGGTTTGCCGCTCCTTCAAACGTTGCTTCCTTCTCCCACTGGGAGCGCCCGCTCGGATTCTTGTACCTTAAAGTTAGAGTAAATTCGACGTTCTCCGAATCCGAGTCGCTCAGATCTGCAAGAGTTAAATCGGTAACCTCAACCGCTGCAGACGTTAGCGCTGTCCACTCCCCACTACCCGTTTTTATCTCCAAAACTCCCTCGCTAACCCTGAACTCAACCGGGTTGTAGGGATTAGGTGCCGCAAAAGAAACCTTCAGCGCGGGGTTGGTAGCGAGATTTACACCAAAACTCGACGCTCCTGCATTTATCGAATCTGAGTTTCTTATTTCAAATTGAATCCGGTGGGCACCGTAGCGAAGATTCTCTTGGACCTCCTGCTCCACGCTGCTTTTAACGTTACCCAGAATAATATCCCAAAGCGCCGTTGTAGCCGCAGTCAAGAAAAGCATCAAAAGCCCCGTATAAAGAACGAGCTCAATAAGGGTAAATCCCTTTTTTCTACTGTTTCCTATCACCTGTGAACTAATCACTGCATTACTGCGACGCCGCGACCTTAATCTCCTGCCCGTCAGCCGCCGAAGTGAAATACGCATAACACTCCTCAAGCGCCACTCCATAGGCAAAACCACCCAAATCCAGCGAAAACACTTTGGTCGGAGTACTTGGGTTTGAGACGTCTATAATCATGAGCTCTTCACCGGATTTTTCCGTTGCCAAAAGGGAAAATCCGGTACCCGCTTCGACCCCGTTGGTCTTTGCAGAGACGTCAAGAGCACCGATAAGAGCGATATTTTCGGGGTCGGACGCCTCCAAGAGATAATACTCCTCGATTGGTCCCGCGTTATTCCGAGTGGTCATATGAACTACCCCACCGCCGTAAAATACCGACTGCCCGTTTGCCCCTGCCAAAGGGACGTCATAGCTCCCCAACTCAAGCGGAGACGCCGGGTCGGAGATATCTACGACGATTACCTCCTTATTTACGTGGGAATTCGCCAAATACGCCCTATCCTGGAATACGTAGACTCCGTAGGCGTGATTACCGATTTCCAAGCTCCCCTTGAGGCTTGGCGAGGTCGGGACGGAGATATCATAGACGTAAAACTCGCCACCCAAGCTGGAAGATTGGGTGACCAAATAGACATAATCCCCCGCGAGTGATATGTCGTTGGCCTGGGTAACATCAGGTATATCAACCAGAGCGGCTGTGGTTGGAGTCGCGGGATTGCTTATATTGACCACAATAAGCTCAGCTCCGGATCGGGAGGTAGCAAGATAGGCAAAATTTCCCTTAACTTCAACTGCAGTGGTGTGGTCGCCGACTTCGTACTCGCCGAGTATAGAGGGGGCGGTGGGGTTGGCTAGGGAAAGGATGAAAAATTCCCCCGCCGAGCCGTTTCTTTTGGTTGTTACGTAGGCGCGGTTTTCAAAAACGTCGATATCCTGCCCGTCACCGGAGCCCGGGAGATCCAATCCTCCAACCTGAACCGCCGAGTCCCACGTACATATTGCCTCGGTCCAATAGGCAAAGTACGTTTTTGAGGAGACTTCGTTTGAGCGCCCAGGGACGAAGTTCCAGGTAACTAAAGCCTCAACCCGCTTGGTAAAAAGATCCAAAACCCCGCCTGAAGAGACTATGTTACCGGAGGGATCTCGATAGACATTTGAGACGATAACCCGACGGGTAAAACTATCTATTGTATCGGCTGTTCCAGAGAACTCCCAAAAGCCTTCCTCCTTTGTTATTCCGTGCGAACCGTTTACCAGATTGAAATAATCACGTTTTGCAATGGCATTCGCCGCTTCCAATCCTTCGGAGGCTAAAAAGCTAGCATACGACTCCTCTTCCCCCAAGCGATTAACGGAAAACGCCTCAACAACCGCCCCAATCACTCCCCCAACAATAATGGTAAAAAGCCCCATGGCTAAAAGAACCTCAACGACGGTGAAACCTTTCGTTACCCTCATGGTCTGTTGATTGCACCCTCCGCCCCGACCGTCACAAAACCCACGCGCCCCAAAGTTTCTATTTGGACGCTCAAAGTTCCGGATGGAGTACCTCGCAACCGATCAAAATAAACATCCGTCCAACCGGTTAAAGTCGCCGTCGCCGGAAGCGGAGTTTCAACGTCAAACGTTGGGTCACGGGTACCAAAACTCGTTCCCTTAAAAAGGACAAGCTTTGAACTCTCGTAGTGTACGCCCCAGGACGAGTCTTCTTTTCCACTAATACTGTAGATCTGGGCGGTTCTCAAGGTTCTGGTAACCCGTTCAACCGTATTTGTGAAGTAGCTTTGGGAGAGAAGCTGTGCTGTGCTTGGGGCAACCGCCACACTCATAACCACCACAATTCCCAAAACCAAAATAATCTCAAAAAGGGTAAAGGCGGGGCGCCTTGTTCTTATCATCTTATACTTCCCGTAATCTGGTAGATTGGCGATATTATGGAAAGCGCAACAAAAGCTACAACCGCTCCGATAAAAACCAGAAGTATCGGCTCCAAAATGGTCGCCAGATTTCGGGTTACGGTATCCACCTCGGCCTCGAAGTACTCCCCCAAATAGGCCAAATTCTCCTCCAGATTTCCGCTCTTTTCCCCTACGCCTATCATGCGGATCGTAAACAAGGGAAACTCCTTGAACTCACCGGCTACTATGGCCGACTCTATCGACTTCCCGCGCCGTACCTCATCGGCGATTTTTACCAGATCCTTCTTGTAAACCAGATTTCGTTCCACCTCGGATGCGGTTTGCAAAGCTGCGGTTATCGTCAAACCGCTTCGAAGCATGATTCCTAAGTTTCTCGATAAAGTGGCGAGCGAGATGTTGCGAAGAAGGGAGCCAATAACCGGGAGTTTAAGAATAACCGCGTGCCAATAGGGTTTTATTGGTTTGCTTTGCACGACGCCAACAAGAGCAATAAGAAAAACTACGAAGGCAGGTATAATGATTAACCCCCAATCCTGCAATAGCTTAGCCAACCAAATCAAAATCACTGTAGTTATAGGCAAATCAACCTTAAGACTCTCAAAAAGACCGATGATTTGAGGAAGAATGAAAAAGGCCAAAACTAATCCGATTCCCGACGTGGCGACTAAGACTATTGCTGGGTAAAGCATAGCCGACTGAACCTTCTTGCGAAGCTCCTGCTCCTTCTCCATCTGCTCCACAAGGTAAAACAGACTGTCCTCCAGCGTCCCTGACTCCTCTCCCACTCTTATCAAGCTTAGATAAAAAGGGTCGAATACTTTTGGGTATTTGCTAAGCGCCTTCTCTAAACTGCGACCGCGCGAGACGTCGTCGGCGACCTGATTAAGATTATCCTTGAAGGTACCCCCTTTAGCTTGAGCGGCTAGCGTCTCGACTACGTCGGCGATTGGTATACCGCTTTTAAGCATTATCGCTAGATTTTTTGTGAAAAATAACTTTTCCGAAAAAGAAACCCGATTTAAAATCATCATTTTGTCTGCCCCTATTCCTTAACCACTCGCAAAAGCTCTTCGACGGTCGTTATACCCGCGGCGAGTTTACTAAACCCGTCTTCAAGCATGGTCGTCATACCCTTCCCCACAGCCATCTCCTGTATCACTTCGGCGGGCTTTCGCTCGATAATCGCCTGGCGGATATCGTCATCCACTCCCAAAACCTCGTGAATTCCAATACGATCTACGTAGCCCGTCTGCTGACAGACCGAACAACCGACCGCCTCCCACACGCTGACCTTTTGCCCTTTTCCCAAGTGTTTTTCGATATACTCCGGCGGAAAGTTTTTCCTAAGCTCCACCACCGACAACTCTTTTTTCCGTTTACATTGGGGGCAAAGGACCCGGAGAAGACGCTGAGCGATAACTACGTTAACCGAGGAAGCAACCAAGAACGGCTCAACCCCCATATCCAAAAGCCGAATAAGCGTGGTTGCCGCGTCGTTGGCGTGCATGGTGGAAAGGACCAGGTGCCCGGTCATGGCGGCGTTTACCGCAATACCAGCTGTCTCCGAGTCTCTTATCTCCCCAACTAAGATAATATCGGGGTCCTGCCGGACAATTGAGCGCAAACCCTTCGCAAAGGTTAAACCCGTTTTAGGGTTGACCTGTATCTGGTTTACCCCCTCCATATCGTACTCAACCGGGTCCTCGATGGTTGTTATGTTGACGTCGCGTCGATTCAAAAGCTTCAAAACCGCGTACATGGTGGTCGTCTTACCCGACCCCGTGGGTCCGGAAGCTATAATCATCCCATAAGGCTTGGTATAAGCGTCCTTTAGCGCCACAAGATCGGTCTTTGAAAACCCCATATCCTCAAGCGAGTATTGACGCACCCTAGCGGATAGAAGCCTCATAACTACCTTTTCTCCATGTGTCGTGGGGATTATGGAAACCCTAACGTCCACCTTTTCCTGACGCTCTCTTGGAAGGTCCGTCCCAAGGCGAAAAGACAACTTTCCGTCTTGGGCTGCGTGGTGCTCGTCGGTTCTCAAGCCCGCCAAAACCTTAATTCTGGTTACGACCTCCTCGTGTATATCCTTTGGCAAGACCGCAACGTCTTGGAGAAGCCCTTGAACCCTGTAGCGAACCAGAGAGCCGTCTTCCCGAGGCTCAATGTGCACATCGGAGGCCCTATTCTGCGTTCCGTAGGACAAGAGCATATCGACTATCTTTATAATGGGAATCTCGACCTTGCGTCCTAATTTTTTCGCCTCCTCATCGGCTTCTTCAAATAACTTTTTAAGCGCCGTCTTTATATCCTTCTGGTAGAATCTTAGAGCTTCGTCGATCTGTTTTGGTGTGGCGTAGTGAACTAGAACCTCGTCGCCGGTTTTCTTGTGGATAAATTCTATGAGTTCGCGATCCTTGGGGTCGGAGGTGGCGACCTTTAACCCACCCTTGTCCCGCGAAAAGGGAACGACCATCTCGCCTCTGGCGACCATCTCTGGGATGGTTTGCAAAACATCCTCCTTGATGGTCAGCTTCCCCAAAGGCGCCACCGGTACGTTGTAGATCTCTCCCATAAGCTTTGTTATTTGCTCATCGGTGACGAGTTGCTTCTCCAAAGCCAAGTAGTATGCGGCTGTCCCTTTGGCTTGAGCCTCCGACTTCAAATTTTCGGCGTCGGCCGGCGTTACGAGTTTCTTTTCCAGAAGATACTTCACAAACTCCTCGTTGGAGATCATTAATTGATGATAGCGAATTCTAACTACGGGAACCAAGGAGCACGATGGTGGGCGATGCAGGGCTCGAACCCGCAACCTCTTCGATGAAAAGCCTTTCAGGATTTAGTCGTTATGGTGGTCGGAACAGGTTTCGAACCTGTGACCTCCCGGATGTAAGCCGGGTGCTCTACCAACTGAGCTATCCGACCATAGCGACTCAAGCGAAACGCTCTGCCAGTGTAGCGTCCTCGCTTTCAGCCCAAACGTGTGGTAGTACTCCTTACCGTATGTACTACCTGGCTAATCGCCCATCGTGATTCAAACGAACGCNNTCAAGACTGCGTGTCTGCCAATTCCACCACCTCTGCTCTTCGACTCGCATTCGCTCGCTCAGAGCAAGCTTAGTTTACACTGAGCGTTAGCGAAGTGGTGCAGGGAGAGGGAGTCGAACCCTCACGCCTTAAAGGCATACGGTTCTGAACCGTACGCGTCTACCATTCCGCCATCCCTGCACAGTTCAAACTGGAGCGGCGGACCGGATTTGAACCGGCGACCTCTTCCTTGGCAAGGAAGCGTTCTGCCACTGAACTACCGCCGCGTGGTGCCGAGGGTCGGAATCGAACCGACATCCGACGCTCTTCAGGCGCCTGCCGTGACCACCTTGGCTACCTCGGCACGTAGTGCCGAGGCTAGCGAATCCTACTGGATTGCATCCGTCGGCGACCTACCTTACTATTCTAACCCAACAAAGAAACCCGAGCAATTTCGGAATTTATTATTGCTATTATCTTATGTAGTGCTTATCATCAACTTCAAAACATACCCCCAAGCTCTCGGACCGGATGCCGTCGCCTTGGCCAAAGAGCTCGAGAAAACTGCCGAGCAGTATTTAAGAGTAGAGGTAGGATTCGCACCTCCCGCCTTCGAACTGCCAAGGGTTGTCGAAAGCGTCAAAAACCCCGTCTGGGCCCAACACCTCGACCCTGCGGGGGAAGGCCAGTTTACCGGCTATTTAGCACCATCCAGCGCCAGAAAATCGGGGGCATTCGGTACATTTTTAAACCACAGCGAACACAAAACCCAGAAAGAGGAGATTAAAAAGACCACCACCTTGTGCCGGGAGCTGGGGCTTAAGGTTTTAGTTTTTGCCAACTCCCCTACCAGGGTAGAGGAGTTTACGGGATTGAATCCAGACTTTATCGCTTACGAACCGCCAGAACTTATCGGGGGAGAAGTTTCCGTCACAAACGCTAAACCGGAGGTTATAAAAGACGCTGTTTCGGCATCCGAGGATATACCCCTTTTTGTCGGAGCGGGAATTCACGAGAAACGCGATATAGAGGTTGCACTTTCCTTAGGAGCCGCGGGTGCCGTGGTTTCCTCCGCGGTTGTAAAGGCGAAAGACCCCGCAAAAGTGTTTGCCGATCTACTCTCCGGCTTCAAAGTCTAATCTCCAATCCGCGAAATTCCAAAAACGATCTTCGGGGGAAAAGACGTGGCTTAAGTCAATTCCGGTAAATTTCTTGCTGACCCAGTAATCAAGGGCGGGGTGATAAATAAATATCGCTGGGCTATCTTCTATAAACAAGCGCTGAAAATTAGTGTAGTGTACTTTTCTTTCGGCAGGATTCAGAACTTTCCGGCCTTCCTCAAGCGCTTTATCGCCACGCGGGTCTGCATATCCCGAAACGTTTCGTCCTGGAAACTCCTTTTGCGTCGAATGCCAAAGGTTGTAGCGGTCTGGGTCACGACTCACTTCCTGCCCCAAAATTAAAACCTCGAAATCCCGTCTTGCCAAAATATCATCTACCAGAGACGCCGAAACCTCTTTAATTGAAACCTCAACCCCAAGTTCGCGAGACCAGGCGTCTGCAATCTTGTAGGCTGTCTCAGGTAGTGTGTTCGTCGTCGGTACCGTTATGGTTAGATTACCCCCAAACTGTTTTAACGCACCCTCGGTGTAGGATGGGAAAGGAAGGTCGCCCTCCGCCCACGTACCAGAAAAGGGACCTTTAACTTGCGCTCCTTTAACAAGAGGGGTCTTTCTCGCCGCAGCACTTCTAAAGCTTTTATCTCCGAGAAGTGGGTTCCTTTCCTCTAAATTGAAAAACAGCGCAAAGTACCGAGAAAAGTCCGAAGTTTTGTAAAGATTAAAAGACTCTCCAGAAAAGTCGTCCTCTAAAGAAAACCCTTGGACCTCTCCCCGCAGCGCCGCCGCAATCAAATCGTTTTCAGTTGTAAAAAACCTAAACACCAGCTCTTTTATAACTGCGTCGCCTTTGGTTCTAAGACCGATCTCCTTAACCTTGCCACTCTCCTTTGTAACCCTGGTTATGAAGAAGTCGGAACTTCCCAAAAGGTTTGTTGGTATACTCCTGAAGTTAGCGGGACCCACCGGTTCGGTCAGAACGTCTAAAAATGAGGAGAGGGGATTTTTCAAAATGAATCTGATTTGCCGCTCCCCCTCCTGCTCAACCGTAACATTCGAAAACGCAGGGTTCTGGGTGAAAGTGAACGCCACATCAGAAGCTGTTATAGGGGTATCGTCCCTCCAATTCGCCTCCTTGAGTGTTAGGCTATAAATTTTTCCGTCTTTTGAGATAGAGTAGCTATCGACTAGATCGGGGATAATTTTTCCCGTGCTGTCGTAGATAAAAAGAGATCGGAACAAAAGTCGTTCCAGGATTTCGTCGACGCCACCGCTTGGACCGTAGCCGGGAATCAAATCCTCGGGTTGTCCGACCACTCCCTCGACGTATATCGGATTTGGAGTAAACCGCATAAAAAACCAACCTAAAACCAAACCCAGAAAAAGTGCTAAAAACGCGTAGCGAAACATCTTTAGATTATTGGATAGCCGCTACAAGAAGCGTCCCTGAGAATAAAACAGCTCCCAAAATAGTTAGATAGAAAAGTATCTTCTCAAAGCCTCGCCTCGTCCTAAAGGTCTCCCCTCCCCCACCGAAAGGGGATGACAGCCCTACCCCGCGACCTTGAAGAAGGATCAGAAGAATCAAGAAAAACGATACAGCCAATTGAAAAATCTTAAGCAGTTTATCCACGTTTGGGCTGCTCCACAAGAGCATAGACAACCGAAGCTATAAAGGCTCCCAGAATAATGGTCGCGTACCTCGGAACGGTCAGAGCGGGGATGTCAATTCCCCCAAGGGCCACTCCAGGAAAGTCAAAAGGAGAAAATGTAAATGAGGGAACGAAGTAGGAAATAGCCCAAAAAAGTCCCACGCCCACCGCCGCGGAAGCCAACCCAAAAGTCAGAAAATTCAGAGGAAGGGTAAGAAGGTTGAGCAGCGGTTTCACCAACATCTGAAAAAGAGCGTAAACCAAGGAGGCCGCCAGAAGAACCCGCAGGTCCCCTTGATAGGATATCCCAGGAACGATAAAAGCGGTGGCAGCTATTGCCGCCAAAGCCCCGACAATGCTTCGCAAAACTCCAAACACGCTCATTATATTAGCACGCGCTTCCCATGTGTTACCATCTTTTTTGAGATGGCAAAGCCCAAAGCGCTTATTCCTCTACTTCTTCTATTTCCTATTTTTTTTGCGACGCCCAAAGCCCAGGCGGCTAGTGAGTTCAAAACCTCCTACAGCACGACCTACACAGTCGCAGAAACCGGTGACGCCAGCGTTACTCAGAACGTTACCATAGAGAACCTGACCAGTCGTTACTTCGTTTCCCAGTATAAATTCACCATAGGAAGCGACGAGCTGGCGAACGTAAAGGCTTGGGATACAACTGGTGCGCTCGCCCCAGAAGTGGAAAAAAAGGATGGCGAAACAGTCATAACCATAAAATTTAAGGCTCGAGAGTTTGGGGTGGGTAAAAAACTAAACTTTGGGATATCCTATAAATTTCCAAATTTAGCACAAAAAAATGGGCTTCTTTGGGAACTGAACCTTCCCAAACTCTCCGGACTTGAGGAGATTTCAACCTATGCCCTAACGGTGGCGGTACCCAAATCATCAGGCCCACTGCTTTATAGCTTCCCAAACCCAATTTCCACGGGGGACAAGGGGGACAAGCAAACTATAAATTTTGATAAAGCGGGGCTTTCGCAAGGAGCCCCGCGGCTTGCGTTTGGGCAGTTTCAACTTTACGCACTTTCCCTAACCTATCACTTAAAAAACCCTTCGGTAACCTTGGGGTACACAGAAATCACGCTACCCCCGGATATTATGGGATACCAAAAAATAATTCAAAAAAGCCTTTTTCCCCACCCAGATTCCATAAGGGTTGACGGGGATGGGAATTACCTTGCCCGCTATAACTTAGGTCCTTTTGAAAAGCGTGACGTCGTCTGGGAAGGATTCACAGCGTTGTACTATCCCTCGCGCAACTTCAGCAAGGCAGGACAATCTGAGATACCAACCGATCTTACCCAAAAATATACTCAGAGCCAAGAGTATTGGGAAACGCAGGCTGTCGAGATAAAAGCACAGGCCGCGAAGCTTACCGATCCTTCCCGAGGCGTTGCCGAAAACGCCAGGGCGCTTTATAACTTCGTGTCACAAAACCTATCCTACGATTACGCTAGGCTCGAAGGGGGAGAGCTCACCCGCTTGGGGGCTCTCGCGGCGCTTGAGCAGAAAAATAAAGCCGTTTGCATGGAGTATACCGATCTTTTCATAGCACTCTCGCGCGCTGCGAGCATCCCTACCCGCGAGGTCAACGGTTTTGCCTATACAACCGACGAGGCAGACCGACCCCTTTCTTTGAGAATAGAGGGTGGTGACGTCCTTCACGCCTGGCCTCAGGTGTATATCCCCCAAACAGGGTGGGTGATGGTTGACCCTACCTGGGGTTCAACCTCGGGAAGCAATTATTTTTCCGCTTTTGATCTGTCACACATTGTGTTTGTCGTAAAAGGCGAATCGTCGGAATATCCCCTACCCGCGGGAAGCTATAAGACCAACCCGGATCAAAAGGACGTCGAAGTCTCTTTCGGGTCTGAAACAGAGATAGCCGAGGAGGAGCCGGCTCTGGAAATTCAAATCGATTTTCCAGTCTACGCTATTTCCCCGTTTGCCACCGCCGCCACAATAAAAATTAGAAATACAGGGAAAGTCAGCGCCTTTAACGCAAGGTTGGGAATAACGAACGTCCTTCTCACACTTGATAGAGAAGAATTTGAATTGGGTACAATCCCACCGGGGGCGGAGGTTGTAAAGGAGGCCACCCTCACGCCAGAAAACGCTCTAACTCGCGGCGAAGAAAAAATCTCCGTGACGCTGGCGGCCGAAGATTTTTCTGGTAATGAGTTGAGTTTTGAGCAGGAGGCGACAAAAAACATTCGCCCTATCTACCTCCCCCTAACTCTCCCGGAATTTATAGTCGCCGGTGTGGCTTTGGCTTCTATAGTTTTTGGGCGGAAGGTTCTTCTAACCCGGTTGTTGAAAAAGTAAAATTACCTATTCCTCCTCAATATAAAAATTCGCACCAAAGCAAAAAGCAAAAGAGCCAGCAAACCCAGCCCAACCGCCAGCTCATAATCTTTGACAAATTCCGCCACAGACTCCCAACGCTCACCGAGGAAAAACCCACCGTAAGATAAAGCTCCTGTCCATACGAGAGAACCTAAGAGTGAGTAAAGCACAAACTTAAAAACACTCATTCTCACAAAACCCGCCGGTACGGAAATAAGAGTTCTAACCAGCGGAACGAGTCGACCAAAAAATACAGCTGGCGCCTCGTATCGTTCAAACCACCGCTCGGCGCGTTCGATATCCTCGTAGCCAAGACGGAGATATTTACCGAAACGCTCGATATAAATTTTTAAGTTGGCACGACCCAATACAGATCCCAATCCGTACCAAAACAAAGCTCCCGCCAGAGCTCCTAAACTACCGGAGGCGACAACGAGGAAGAGATTCAACCCACCGCCCGCCGAAACAAACCCAAAGAACGGAAATACCACCTCAGAAGGTATGGGAGGAAAGAAATTTTCCAGGAAAGCGGCGAGCGCAACCCCGGGATAGCCGAGCGATAAACCGACGTCTCTTGCGAAGATAGTAAGGGAATCGATAAATTCAATCACCGGAAGTCAATCTTTCGCGATCCGCCTCCTGAAGCGTTTCCACGAATTGGCTTTTAAGTTTCTGGGGAACTACGACTCCCTTTGCACCCCCCTTGGCAAGTTCTAAAAGCACCCAAGGTCTTGCTTGCTCGCTAAGGTAAAGCATATCAACCTCTGCTCTTTGACATTTCTTTCCCGCTTCGCCAATAGCCCAGGTTATAGACTCATCGGGCTCGACATCCTCATCAACGCCCAAAAACCCCCTAGACAGACCGCCCTCATCGAACAAAACACCGTCGACTCCAATCTCTACGAAGCGCTCAAGAAGAACGATGTTTGAGGGGTAATGCGCTCTGAAAAAGAACTCAAGGTTTGGCCCCCGCTGAACCCGCTCTCCCGAAAGGTAACGCTTTATCTCCCGAAGTCCATCGACGGTTCTTATCGGCGGCAGAACCACATGAAGGTTTTTAAGGTTTAGCTTGTGTCTCCCTTGCCTAAAGTGCTCAAAGCTGCTCGGTATGCGCGGAGTCAAGAAGTAGAAGTACTCGGTGCCCGGGAAAATCCCGCGCCAAGCGAGTAGCGAGCGCGCCGTCTCTTGCAACAAATCCTGAAACCCCCTTCGACTTATTTAGATCGCCCGACTCCGCGTCGAGCCAAAGTTCAAGCGTCGACGCACGAGCCTGCGGAATATACATCCGCCCCACCTTCTCAAAAGCTACTTCCCCTTGGTAAATATTCCACCCTACGCGGTACGCACCACCGAGTATTTGCTCGATCTTCCTCGCCCACGAAGCCAAGGCCTCAAACCCTCCAACCCCGGTTGCTTCCTCCGCACTTCCAAAGACATTTCTCCTAACAAGCTTGCCGGTTCCTTTTTCAAAAACAATCTTCTCCACACCATCTTTGTGGACAACCTCAACCAGGCAAAGATCCAGACTACCAAGGTGCGGATCAGAGGTGTAAAGCGTGCCAAACAAACTCGAGTCCGTTATCTGCTGAACAATAATCGGCAGTGATTCCTTAAAAACATTTCCGTCGCGACCGAGAACCGAGAGTATGTGATCAACCCAAATTTGCCTGATGGAGGAAACAAGAGACTCGGGGCCATCCGCCCTGACCTCACGGGATGGAGAACGAACCGAAACGTGAACGTTACGCGGCCCAGAAAGACTACGGTAGAAACTTTTTATCTCCTCCCCGAGACGCCTGGGGATAGCAGAGGCGAGGAGAGTTTGACGAACCTCCTCTTCACCTCGCAAACCGCCGCGGTCCAGAACGTCCTTTACGGCAGCCGCGGAGACGTATTCACCGTAAGCCTGGGTTGGCAGAAGAAACGCCGGAGAAACGGGAACTGCAGCTTTGGTGAGGTTCCCCAAAAGGACCGCTTCTTCACCAAAGGCTATAGAGTCCGAAAAACCAATTTCGTCAAGAAATATAAGCGTTCTCATTTCTTCTTCCTTTTCTTTTTGCGCTTCGATTTTTTTCTCTTTGTCCCCTCTTCACCCCGCAGTTTTATAAGTCTCGCAAGCTCTAGGACACTCCGCCCGGATACCCCCATTGAAGGTTTGCGCTTTTTTTCGCGTCGTTTGACGCGCTCCTCCTCTTTCGGAGAGTATTCCTGAAACTCGTTACCTGCCATATCAGTCGCTTTTAAGCGGTGGGAGGTTTTTGTAGTTCTCGTTGGGTATGGATTCCCACCCCCCATCCTTTTCAACTATGTAGTAAGCAAATCCTCGCAGTTTCTTAATCAAGGAGTAATCGTTTTCAAAGTGTTTGGGATCATGGTCGTCCATAGTAATTACATAGTCGTCGCCTAAATTAAGCATGGTATGGCCAAAGCCCAATGGGACGGTAAAGCTTTCACCTTCCTCCAAGACCTTGAATTGAACCTCCGAAACCTTCTCTCCTTCCATTTTTTGAATAAGAAAAGCCGCCTTGCCATACAGGACCTTGTAGGTTTCCTCGTAAGGAGGTACGTGAAAGTGTCCATATGTTTTTGGAAATTCTCGACCGAGTCTGTAAGGGGCGAAGATGGTTAGATTGCGACCGGGCTCCCGTATAACCCAGTAGGCTTCGTCGGAGTCTTTCAACTCTATTGCCTTAGGTTCCAAACAGACCTCTTTCATTTCTTCAATTTTTCGGACGGTTATGTGTGCCATACTTAAGTTACTATTTATCACCTTCAGAGGTGCTTTTGCACCTCGCCAAGAAGAATCTCCTTGGCTTTTTCCATGTGCTGTCTTTCCTTTGCCCACGAAAAAACCTCAACTTTAGGAAAAGTTCCGGAAGCCCGCATAAGTCCCCAGGTGTTTGGCATATCCCGGAACTTAACTCGCGCCCCGTCCATCTCGTTAACAAAATAACGCTTCCTAAGCTCGTTTTTTACTTTCTCTTGAACCATCATTTTTCTCTCGTCAGGAACGGGAATCTCCACTTCCCCGGAAGCGTGGTAAAAAGGAACGTCTGACATAATCCGCGAAAGAGGTCTATCGGTTTTTTCCAGAATTT
>JABAOF010014256.1_pt4 | contig 48539 bp, 41 predicted proteins | sample 7062171 | NCBI WGS metagenome assembly JABAOF01 (sample SAMN14538628, study PRJNA623070) | marine sediment metagenome | biome: marine biome [ENVO:00000428]; feature: marine pelagic biome [ENVO:01000023]; material: deep marine sediment [ENVO:00002113] | place: India: Gulf of Khambhat ... | reverse complement strand
AAGGTGGTGATTCCGAGGTGATGGTTGTGGTCATCTCCGATCGCCTTGACACCTGGATTAAGGTCTTTGATTTCATACCAGCCTAAATACTCGATTTCTGCAGTGGAAAGAAAGACAGCAGCCGCCCTTGCCAAGTAATTGGCTTGCTGTTCCTCCGTGCGGTCAAGTGTCGAATAGCCGATTTCGTTTATCCAGACGGGCTGGCTCCCGCCTACATTCTTCTGCGGGAGGAACTCTTCGTAGTACCAATCGCCATAAGCGTGCTCGACTGGTGGAATTCGATTACGCCACCAGGTTTCGGCATAGCAGTGGCCGGGGACGACATCATAATATCGTCCGTAGCCGGCCTCGGTAATATCTTTAATCCAGCGGTAACGGGGCCGAGCGAAGCCTCCGAGAAGTATCTGTTTGTCAGGGTCGGCGGCGCGTATCGCCAGTGAACCTTTTCTGAGCAATTCCATATACTGGTCAATCGTGCCGCTCCACCATCCTTCTGGTCCCATGAGATCCTCTTCATTCCAGAGTTCCCAGGAGAGGATATTGGGGTGGCGTTTCATCGCTTTGGCGAGGTTGTAACAGAACCTGTACCAGTCTCTGTAATCATTGGGGGGGGAATTCCACCATCCGCTGCCCGCCCAAGGAGCCGCGTAACAGATGTAGGGGCGGAGTTTGATACCATGTTGCGCGGCGAGTTCCGCAAATTCGTGAAGCCAATCGAAGTCATACTTACCGCGCTCCGGCTCATAGTCATCCCAGCCGAAACTTACCCGCAGTTCGTCAATGCCGAGTTTGTTCAGCAACTGGAAATCCAGCGCGATATCTTCCAGATCCTGACCGTTATCATAGTCTTCACATAAAGCAAAGGTAACAACTTTGGCGGCGGGGGCATCTTTGGCAGGACATACCGCGCCCAGGTTTAACAACAATATGCAGCAAATCCCAAGGCAGAAACTCGTGCGTATGAACTCTGTTTCCACGTCTCTCTCCTAGGTACTTTCCGGGGTGATAGGCTAGTTATGAGCGAGGCGTTCCACACGTAGAAGTCATTGAGCAACCCGTACGGAGAAGCGTCTCAATCGCAGAGAGTTTAACACAACCGAGAGGGAACTAAAAGCCATGGCAGCCGCTGCGATGATGGGGTTAAGTGTAATGCCGAAAGCGGGATACAGCAGACCCGCGGCAACAGGGATGGCTACGACGTTGTAGAAGAAGGCCCAGAACAGGTTTTGGCGAATGATGTGCAGCACCCGCCGTCCCAGGGAGATGGCGGCCGTGACTCCTCCCAGACCGCTGCCGATGAGAGTTACCGCTCCCGCCTCAATGGCGACATCGGTGCCCGAGCCCAAGGCTATTCCCAAATCCGCCTGCGTCAGCGCCGGAGCATCATTGATTCCATCTCCTACCATGGCCACCTTTTTCCCCTGCTGCTGGAGGGTCTTGATGGCGGCGGCTTTATCTGCCGGTAGGACTTCTGCCATCACCTCGGCAATGCCGGCCTGTCCGGAGATGGCACTGGCGGTCTTCCAGTTGTCTCCGGTGATGAGTGCGGAATCAAGCCCCAGCCGGCGCAGAGCCTCTACCACTTTCTTGGCCTCAGGTTTGAGGGTATCGGCCAAGGCGATGAGGCCGACTATCTTCTCGGAGGCCGCTACCAGGCTGACGGTCTTTCCTTCCTCGGAGAGGCGGATAATCTCCTCTTCCAGTTCAGTCGTTGAGATGGATTGCTCTTCGAATAATCGCGGCGCGCCGACCCGGATCTCGCGGTTGCCGACATCTGCAATGACACCATTGCCGGCGAGCGCGCGGAACTCCTCGACGGCGGGAAGATGCAGTTCTCTTTCTCGGGCCGCCTCTACAATGGCCTTGCCCAGGGGGTGCTCGGAAAAGGTTTCTGCGGCGGCAGCGAGTCGCAGCAGTTCATTCTCGCTGAGACGGTGTCCCGCCGATTCTCCGAGCGGGATTATATCGGTCACCACCGGTCGGCCCTGGGTGAGGGTCCGGTCTTGTCAAATACCACGGTGTCGAGCCGGCCCACGGCTTCCAGGCCCTCCGCGGAACGGAAGAGAATGCCCATCTCCGCGCCTCTTCCGGTGCCTACCAATATCGCCATGGGTGTGGCCAGCCCCAGCGCACAAGGGCAGGAGATGATGAGAACGGAGACGGCGCTGATGAGAGCGATGCGGAAAGCGGGAGTGGGCCCGAATGTCATCCAAAAGACGAAGGTAAGGGCGGCCACGACAAGTACCACCGGAACGAAGATCCCTGCCACGCGGTCGGCCAGCCTCTGCACGGGCGCTTTGGAGGCCTGCGCTTCCTGCACCAGACGGACAATCTGGGCCAGTACTGTCTCCGCGCCCACCCGAGTGGCGCGCATCTTAAAGGCTCCGGCCTGGTTCAAGGTTCCCCCGATGACTTCATCCCCCGGGCCTTTTTCCACTGGCAGGCTTTCGCCGGTCACCATTGCTTCATTGAGGCTGGATTCGCCCTGTGTGATCTCGCCGTCCACAGGGACTTTCTCTCCGGGGCGGACAAGGAGAATATCATCCGGCACTAACTGTTCCACGGTCACTTCTTGTTGTTGTCCCTCCCGGATGATCGTGGCTTTGGCGGGCTGCAAATCAAGCAGGTGTCTGATGGCGGCCGAACCGCGGCCCTTGGCGAGGGCCTCCAGGTAGCGGCCCAGCAGAATCAGGGCGATGATGGCGGCGGCGGTGTCGAAGTGGAAGCCCGCCTGTTGCGCCAGAGAAGGAATGAAAACGGCGACGAGGCTGTGGAAATAGGCGGCGGAGGTGCCGGTGGCGATGAGTGTATTCATGTCCGCGCTGCCGCGCCGTAAGGTATGCCAGGTTCCAACGTAAAACGGGCTGCCACACCAGAACTGAACCGGTGTGCAGAGGAGCAAAGAAAGCAAGGCAATCGCCGGCTGTGGAAGGCCCAGCGGTAGATGCGGCAGCAGCATGAGTAATATCGCTGCGGTGATGGCGAAAATGAGCCGGCCTCGCAGACGCCTGATTTCAGCAGTTGGCTCCGCCAGAGCGGTGACCGGAGATACCTCCGGCCGCGGTTCGCCCGGTTGGTAGCCCGACTGAACAACCGCGTCTTTCAACTGCTCACCTTTCACCTGAGCGGGATCGAATTCTATCCTCGCCTGTTCGGAGACAAGATTGACCGTGGCATTGATGACTCCAGGGAGAGATTGGAGACTCTTTTCGACCTTACTCACACAAGAGGCGCAGTGCATGCCGGAGATGGGAAGATAGTTTACGACGGTGTTCGCAGTCTCAGCGTTTGTGCCGGACGGGTCATCTTGTTGAGAACTCATCTTGAGACTTTCCCTTCCATATCCCGGTCAGGTTAATCAGGAGAAGCGCTATTCGTGGAGAGCAACGGCTTTTTCGCTTGAGGGACTTATGCGCGCGGCGAGTTGACGGCTGGCCTTGAGGAGGGCCTGAGTTACGGGCATATCCAGATAGAGTTTGGAATCATCAATGGGGAGAAAGATCCTGTCCGCCAAAACCTGTTCAGTATCGCTTAGAGAAGTCTCTGCCGCGGTGGAGGTATCGGTCATTGCCGCGGAAAGACTGACAGTGGCGAGAGCGTCGGCTCCGTAATCTCCCAAAGTCTCCTTCACCTCTGCATCTATCTGATGGACTGTGATTACCAGCAACTTGTCAGCGCGGTCCCTCCTCTTCAAATCGGAGAGTTTCGGGTCTCGCTTGTCACCCGCTCTGCCTTCCCCTCTGACATCATACTTGCCGGCAACTTCAATCTCGTGGGAGAGCATGCTGCGGAAATCCTCTCTCCATTTGTTGTCCCAGAGAATCCCCTCCTCATCCACAACTCTCACCGCAATCCCGGGACGGGTCTTCAGTTCATCTCTGGAGAGATGAGGCGGCTGCCAGTCGAGATCGGCGGCCTTATCCACCGTGCGCCGCGGTGTATTCCGGGCCGGAGTCTTATCACTTTCCAGTGCCTCCAGCCGGTCCTCACGGCTGGAGAGCAAGGGGTGGGTGGAGAAGATGGTGCCGAAGATGGGGTCTTTCTTGTCCTCGCCGAGTTTGCTGAGCGCGGTTACCGCGGCCTCGGCATCAAAGCCCGCCTTTCTTGCCAACGTGTAGCCACCGAAATCTGCCTCCCTCTCCATTTCCCGGCTGTATTTGGTGTACAAAGCCGCAGTGCCGGCATCCGCCACTGTCTGCCAGCCGCGGCTGGCCTTGGTGGAGTGAATTATGATTCCGGCGAGGATTTCATAAAGTTGCGCCTGTTTTGCCTTTTTCAGTTTCCGCTCGTGGTGGCGCTTGTCAATATGGGTTATCTCGTGGGCCACAACAAAAGCGAGTTCATCGCCGGTGAGCATCTCATAATAGCGCCGGCTGATGAAGGCGAAGCCCCCGGGCAGAGCGAAGGCATTCAATTCCTCGGTATCCTCCAGCACCCAGAACTGCCAGGGAAGGTCTTTGCGCTCTACATGCTCCTTCAGAGCATTTCCCACCTCGGTCAGTGCCGCCTCCCGGGTGAAACCCACGGGCCGCAGTTCGGCCAGCACCTGGCGGCCGATCTTAATCTCATCTCCCTGGCTCATGGCGAATGCCAAAGAAGGGAGCAAACTCAACAATAACAGCACGCTCAGCGCACGGAATGTATATCTCATTACCACCTTCCCAGAGACATTCTACCCTGTTGAAGGTTCCCTTTCTGACAAGGTTTTGCGCAAAATTATCCGGTGCAAGGCCATCCTATGACGCGAGAGAAACCATGTCAAGGCGGCCCCAGCAAGTCTTCGTGTTGAATAGGTCCCAAGAGAACGCGGCAGGAAGGCTCCTCCGCTGGCAGAATTGATACTCTTGGCAAGGTTCTTTGCTACTTACCACAAGAGGTGAAAACGGATGCGATTTGCGATTATCGGTGGAAGCGGTTTCTATGATGCGGGCGAGGAAGTACTGGGCACCCGCACGATTTCCACCCCCTATGGTGAGGTGCAGCTGGACATTCTCAAGACAGGTGAGGAGGAAGTTGCTTTTCTGCCGCGTCACGGCAAAGAGCATACTGTCGCTCCCCATCGGATTAACTACCGCGCCAATATCGCGGCATTGAAGAGCCTCGGGGTAGAGAATATTCTCGCCTCCGCCGCGGTGGGATCGCTGAACTCTGAAATGAAGCCCGGCGAGATTGTGCTGCCGACACAGTTTCTCGATTTCACCTGGGGAAGAGCCTCCACCTTTTCCGAAGAGGGTGAGGTGAGACATATTGATGTGAGTGAGCCTTACTGCCCCAGCCTGCGCCACAGTCTGCTAATGTGTGCACTAAGTAAAGACCTGGTTGTGCATCCCGAGGCGACCTATGTCTGCTCCCAGGGGCCTCGCTTCGAGACCCCTGCGGAGATTACCATGTTTCGCCGCCTGGGAGGGGATTTGGCGGGGATGACGGGTGTGCCGGAGGTGGTGCTGGCGAGAGAGGCGGGCATATGTTATGCCGCGGTCGCGGTTGTTACGAACTGGGCGGCGGGAACAGCCGAAGAGCCGCTCTCACATGAAGACTTCTCCGCGCTCGCCGAGGAACGCATGGCGATTGTACGGGAACTCTTCTACGCACTCATCGGCACTTATGACAAGACTGACTGCCCATGCTGCCGGCCCACACAAACAGAATGAGACAGCCTGAGAGTCCCTCCAATGATGATCAAGCGGCGGCGCGGTGGCTCTCCCTTTCCGGTTTGCCAAACATCACACCCACCGTGCTGGCGCGGCTGTTTCGCCGCCTCGGTTCCGGAGAAGCCATATTCTCCGCTTCCCCGGAACAATTGCGAGAGACAGGGCTTGATCCCGCAAAGGTAACTTCAGCAAAAGAACTATGTGAGGCGATTCTCCACCAGATTGAAGATTTCTCGGAAGATGGAATCGAGGCCGTACCAGTTGAATCTCCGCGCTATTCGCGGGGGTTGTTGGATTTGCGCACCCCGCCTATGGTCGTCTTCACTTCCGGTGAGGTGCGGCCGGAGGATACCCGCGCCATTGCCATAGTCGGCACCCGCGCTCCTTCCGCGAAAGGCCTGCAAATGACCAGGGAACTTGCCCGCCGCGCGGTTGCCGCCGGTTTTTGTGTGGTGAGCGGATTGGCGAGAGGAATTGATACCGCGGCCCACCAGAGCGCGCTGTTCGCGGGAGGCAGGACTATCGCCGTTCTGGGGAACGGCTTGTGCAATGTCTATCCACCGGAGAATGACAACCTCGCCTCCCGTATTCGCCGCAAAGGAGCATTGGTGAGCGAACTCTGGCCGGAAGATCCCGTCTCCAGGAGGAGCCTGCTGGCGCGTGATAGGCTGCAAGCGGCGATGTCTTTGGCGGTGCTGGTGGTGCAGGCCAATATCGGCTGCGGTTCTCTCACCACGGCGCGACATGCAATCTCCTGTCGCCGGCCGCTGTTTGCCATCCGCTGGCAGGAGGAACCGTTTATGACCGGTCTCGCTCGGCTGCGGCAAATCGGCGCGAAGGTTATCTCCAAAGACGACCTCGATGAAGTCTTCCGCACCGCCGACGCGGCGAAAACGGAAGGGCTTTTTTGAAGCATTCGTTGTAGGGAGATTTATGAAAAGATGGAATCCATCTCTCGATTCATACGACAATGAATGACGCTCATTCAATTATGGCAGATAAAGAACTTCTGTTGGCGATTGAGACCTCGTGTGATGAGACGGCGGCAGCGCTGGTGAAAGTGGAGGCGGGCCGGCTGCGGCTGGTCTCCAATGTGGTGGCCACTCAGCATGAGTTTCATGAGCGTTTCGGCGGGATTGTTCCGGAGATCGCCGCCCGCCGCCATGCGGAGGTGTTGCAGGCGATAATTGCGGAGGCGTTGGAGAGAGCCGGCGCAGGCTTTGCGGATCTGAACGCGGTGGCCGTGGTGAACGGCCCCGGGCTCATCGGCTCTTTGGTGGTGGGAGTGGCGGCGGCGAAAGCCATCGCCCTCGCCAGAGAAATCCCGCTGATAGGCGTTAATCACCTGGAGGCCCACATCTACTCCGCCTTTCTGCCGGAGGCGGGAGAGCCGCCCAACTTTCCACTGCTCGCTCTGATTGCCTCCGGAGGACACACCCACCTGGTGTTGATGAGTGAGCACGGGCGCTTTGAGGTCGTGGGCCGGACGCGGGATGATGCCGCGGGCGAAGCCTTTGACAAGGCGGGTAAACTTCTGGGTCTTGAGTATCCGGGCGGGCCCGCTTTGGCTGCTCTGGCGGACAGCACTAAGGAGACGGGAGTCGAGTTTCCGATTGCCGATATCCAGCCGCCAAAACCTCCACAGCGGGCGTGGGATTTCTCTTTCAGCGGAACGAAGACGGCCTTGGCCCGCCATGTGCGAGAACTCTCGGTTGAGCAAGTGGAGAAACAGAAAACAGCTTTGGCGGCGGGCTTTCAGAGCGCGGTGGTCAGAGCGCTGGTGGAGAGGACGTTCTCTGCAGCAGAGGAACTCGAGGTGGAATCCCTGGTTGTGGTGGGAGGGGTTGCCTGCAATCAACGGCTGCGTGATGAACTCTCTGCACGGGCGCGGGAGGTGAGAATAGGGCTGCATATTCCCCCACCTTGGCTCTGCACTGATAATGCCGCCATGGTGGCGAGTGCGGCGTATCATAAGGTGACGGCAAAGACCTCGGCGGGGGCCGGCACTCCCGCCCTACAAGTGCCGCCCGACAGACTGGACCTCGATTGTGATTCCTCTTTGCCGCTTCGCAGTTGGGGGTAGTCTTCCTATGGTAAAAAAGGAGTCCCGCCGTGACTTTTATCACTGAGGTCACAGCGGGACAGTTCCGCCCTTGACAAAGGAAGGCCGCAAATCCTCTGTCATATAATTATTCCACGCTTCATCGGTTGATAGGAGATGGCCGGCAAAGGCGTCGTGAGCGGGCAGAAGATTCTGCCGCGAAGGGCCGTAGATTTCTTGAATCATATGGAAAGGCTGCCGAGCGCTTTTTCAGCCCTCACCGTGTGCCTTCACCTTCCACCAGACCCAGCGCAGGAAAAGGACTGCGGCAATAGCAACGAGGGTCATGCCGGTGGTGTTGTCCGCTCGGTCGGGGTTATCGATTTCCTGGAATGGGGCTATGAGGATGAAGAGGCTGAGCGCGCCGGCGGCCAGCGCAAATCTGTGGTGATCTGACCAGGCGGCTCCATTGCCGGACATTGCCAGCAAGCGCCGGGCTACCAGCGCCACCAAGGCCGCACAGATAAGCATTGTGATGAGTGGATGGACATTCGTTGCCGGCAAGCCCATGTTGATCAAGAATAGGGCGAAGATCCCCAGGAAGCCGGCAAGCCAGAACCAGCGAAGGCGCGGGACTCTTGTCTCCTTGGGGGCGAACAGCGGATGCGGCAGTGCGCGGGCAACGAAGAAGAGGATGACTGCGAGCAGCGCGGCGAGCAGATAGAGAATTGCCGGCGGATAATAGGGCTGACCGGGTGTGGAGCCAAAAGCGAGCAGTCCGAAAATAACTTCCGCGAACAAGAGGAGGGCCAATAATCCAAATATCCGTCTGCTGACCCATGATTGTGAGCGCTGTTCCGGAAATATAAGGTTAATCAAGAGAATGGGTGTGGCTATGCTGATTGTGGCGTGGTAGATCGTAAGGAAGAGTGACCATACCCAGTTGACACCCGCCCAGCGGCCATAGGTTCCGAGGATGCCTAGGTCAGGCCAATTCGGATCAAAGAAACTCTTGCACAACAGGCCCTCTTCAACGATGCCGTAGGCTGCACCCAAGACGAGGAGCGTAGCCCAGCCTTTGCCCCAGCGAAAGGTCAACTCCCTGATGAGTACGGCGCCGCCCCCATAAAGCACCACTACGAGGAGAAAGCCAAAAGGGTTGAGGAATTCGGCCGGAGGCATGGAGCTGGAGAGCAATTCCCCTACTGCAGGCGCCAGGAGTACGAGCGCCAGTGCTGGAGACCAGAAGCTCCGCTGTCTTGAGGATGACATCACTACGCCCCCCTTGCTATTGATTTATCGGGCTCCTGAATGGGTTTCGTCTGAGGAGCGGTCATTTCCTGCATTGCATTAACAGCCAAGGGCAGGCCGCCAAGTCATATTCAGTGGAGATGAGGCGCGCGGTGTCGAAGGCCGCCGGCTCTCACTTGCAAGTGCACGCCGATGATTCCGACTGCGCTCACTTCATGTGAAGCAGGTTGAGGAAGTCTTCCGGATCGCTGGAGCAAGCCGCGGCAACTTCCGCGGCCACCATGCCCTTCACCACCAGATTCTTCAAAGCCTGGTCGAGGGTCTGCATGCCGAATTGGGCGCCGGCCTGCTGAACGGAGGCCAATTGATGGCTCTTCCCCTCACGGATCAGATTGCGCACGGCAGAGGTGGCGATGAGGAGTTCCTGCGCACATACCCGGCCTTTGCTGTCCAAGCGGGGCAGAAGCGTTTGACAAATGATCCCCTCCAGCACAGCCGAGAGCTGCAGCCTTATCTGTGTCTGCTGGTGAGGCGGGAAAACATCAATCATGCGGTCCACACTCTGTGCGGCGCCGGTCGTATGCAAGGTAGCGAAGACGAGGTGACCGGTTTCGGCCGCGGTGATGGCGGAAGCGATGGTCTCCAGATCTCTCATCTCTCCGACAAGAATAACGTCCGGGTCCTGGCGGAGAATATGTCTGAGGGCATTTGCGAAAGAGTGTGTGTCCGAGCCCACTTCCCGTTGTATGACGATGCTGAGGTTGTTCCTGTGGAGGAACTCAATGGGATCCTCGATGGTGATGATGTGACAGCGGCGAGACATGTTTATCTCTTTCACCATAGCGGCGAGAGTGGTGGATTTACCGCTTCCCGTGGGACCGGTTACAAGAACCAATCCCCTGGGCTTGTAGCAGAGAGTCTTTAAGACTGAAGGCATTCCCAACTCATCCAGGGAGGGAGGCTCCATGGGTACGGTTCGAAAAGCGGCGCCGATGGAGCCGCGCTGGAAGTGGAGATTGACGCGGAAACGAGAGAGACCGGGCACGCTGTAGGCGAAGTCCAATTCATGGGCCTGCTCGAACTCGGCGATACGCTCGTCTGTGAGAATGGCGTAGGTTATCTCCTGCGCTCTGGCAGGAGTAAGGACCTCAAAGTTGAGGGGGATAAGTTCACCATTGACTCTGAGCACAGGTGGTGACCCGACGCTGAGGTGCAGGTCTGAACCGTCCTTCTCCATGAGCGCCGCAAGCAGTTCGTCCACATGGAGGATCTCCTTCGCCTCATCTGCTTGTCTGGAGCCTGACTCTTCTTCTTCGAGAAGGGTGTAGAATCTATCCACCGCGGACTGGATCTCCCGTTCGCTGGCGAGCAATGGCTCAGGCTCAAAACCGGTCTGCGTCTTGATGGCGGCAATGGCGTCAATATCACGGGGATCGGCCATCGCTACGGCAATCCGCTGGCCCGCGCGCCAGAGCGCGAGCACGGAAAGGTCCGTGGCCATCCTGCGCGGGATAAGTGTCACAGTGGCAAGATCTACAGGGCAGGAGGACAAATCAACCGTCTGACAAGTGCTCTGCTGCTCCTCCTCCGCAGAAGAATCTTCCTCCTGAACTGTTGGCGGCTTTTTCAAGGTTTCAGTCATGGCTTTTCTTGCTCCCAATTGTCCTGATGTTCTGATTGATGGTCGGCCGCCAAGGCGAGTTCCTCCGGCAGGGCGATACCCTCTTCCTCGAGCATGGCGGTGAAGGCCTCTGCAAGGGCGGGATCGAATTGTCGCCCCGCCCCGAGGCGGATTTCGCCGAGAGCATCGTGCGGGACAACTCCCGGCGAATAGGGTTTTTCGGAAAGGATAGCATCATAAGTATCGGCGATATGTAAGATACGTGCCAGCAAGGGAATCTCTTCTCTCGCCAGTCCGTCGGGATAGCCCTTGCCATCCCAGTCTTCATGGTGGCTGCGCAGCATCTCCAGGGCGCGCGGGTCAGGTCTGAGCGGACGGATAATCTCCTCACCGATGACCGGATGTTGTTCACAGGCCTTCTTTTCCGCGGCGGAAAGTTGCCCGGTTTTCAGAAGGATATGGTCGGGGATGCCGACCTTGCCCAAATCGTGAAGGGGAGCGAACTCCTCCAGCAAGCGGACTAGTTCCTCGGACACGCCCACCTGCTCTGCCAAGCGACAGGCGAGGCTGCTGACCCGCTGGGCGTGAGAGGCGGTATAGTTGTCTCTTGCCCCCAACAATTGCATCAGTGTCCGCAGGGTAGAGAGATAACTCTGCTTCAGTTCTTCGTGCAGTCTGGCATTCTCCAGGGTCTTTGCGGCCATGTTGCTCAAGGTCACAAGAAGGCTCATCTCCTCCGGGGAGAAGTCCGGCTGGCCCGGGCCGCGGGAGGCGGAGAGAGTACCCACCGTGTCTCCGTCAACCTGCAAGGGGGCGGATATTCTGGGGCCTGAGGAATGAAAATCAGATTGGAGTATTGCTTCTTCACCCTCTTGAATCGTCAAAACGGAGTCCCGCATCCTAAGTTCCATCCAGCCATGTCGAGGATGCAAGAGGGTGAGTGAATGTTCCTCCGCCTTCAGTTGCTTGGTGAGCCCCTCCACAGTAAGGCGGCAGACATGCTCCGCCTCCAATGAACCTACGAGTTCCGTGCTGGTGGAGCAGAGCGAATGCAGTTGCTGAACGCGTTCGTTCAGCCGGTTCATCGCCTCTCGCAAATCGGCGAGCAGCCTTTGGTTGAGGAAGCGCTGTTCCCGCTCTCGGGTGGCGATGTAGAGCACGGAGCACAGCAAGATTGTGCCCAGACCGCCGAAAAGAACTTTCTCCTCATAGGATTGAGGAGATTCTGTGGCGCGGCCCAGGAAGATGGCAAGAAACTGCCAGGCAGCCAATACAAAAAGACATAGAATGGCAATCCAAGTAATTTCCTTGCGCTTTATGTCTGCATCTACTGGATCACGAAAAACGCCCATTTTCACCTCTCATCCTTGAAGATCATGCTCCTATGTGTTCCCAGGAAATCTGCGCCCACTGCGATTTTCCCATTCCTGGCAAAGGAAGGCCGTCCCACACATCCGCATAGGTGACTCTTATGCCTCCATTGGTGATAACGGCGTCGGCCACTATGGCGCCGACTATTTCGACGCTGCCGCCGACCGCCACACTGCCTTCATCAACCACGCTGTGAGAATAGACCAGCCCCTCCACTCTGGTGTTGCCCGCTATCGTGATGTATTTGGGGCTTAACAGCACCAGGGCATCGTTCTCCGGCTGACTGGCAAGCACATCTCCGGTAACCTGGATGGAGCCGCTCGCCACTATCACCGCATTGCCGGAGTAGGTGCCGCTGATTTTGACGTTCCCGTCCACGAAGACTACGCCGCTGAGATTGTTCAGTTGTCCGGAGTTGAAGACGCGGTTGCCGACGATGGTCTGGGTGGCGATGGAGCGATAGTACTCCAAATCAATCACCGGCATGGACAGGGGCGTAATGTGTTCATATACATCGTTCGCGCTTATTTGGGGAGGGATCCAATTGGTCTCACCGGTGGTATAGAGGTGCCCGTCGGGGGACATGTCATAGGAAGTGCCGTTGAAGGTGATGTCGCCGTTGGCATAGATGTCGCCCCCCTCCCCAGTTGCGTTGGCGAAAATACCGCCCGCGCCGTTCAGGGTCAGTGGGCTGTCGGAAAAGATGGCCCCGCGAAAGACCCGATCCACTGCGGTCTGATTTAGGTAGTGCGCGGCCACCCTGATGCGAGCTTGCTGGCGGGTTCTGGTGATAGCGGTGGAATCGATCAACACCAGATCCGGAATCCCCTGATGGTTCGCGTAGACTGTGTAAGTGACGTTTCCATCTCCTGCAGAAAAGGTGTCTTGATACTGGCCTGTGCTGGCGAGTGTTTGCTGGATGTTGTCATAGTTCTCGTAGAGTTTTACCAGTGCCATATCGGCCCCCGCCTCGGCCAAGCCCAGAGCCTCATAGGCGCGCTCTTGTTTGCTGGCAGAGGCGAGATTACCCACTGCCTCTCGCATAAAAGCCACTCCCAAAGTAAGCAGCACCACCAGAGCGACGATGGCTATGATAAAGACCGAACCTTCTTCTCTTTTTCTCATCTCACCAACTCCTCTGGAGCTGGGACCCTCCACGGCAAAGGCATCCTCAGCCCGCGGCCGCTCGCTTAACGATTCCGCAGGGCGGTTTCGCCGACTATTGTGGCGGAGGTCTTCTTCCCGGACTCTTCCGCCTCCACTGTTATTGTGGTTTCCACCGAGTTCAGTCGAAAGATGTCGGGCCAGTAGATAAACGACGGCTTCGGTGTCCCGCCGGCATCAGGCGGGTTGTCCAGCAGATTCTCTACAACTATCTGGCGGCGGATTTCCGATCCATCCGGCGCGGTGACGACTCTCCACAACCTGTCGCCAGAAAGAGAGGGGGATCCCGCGGCATTGCCGCGGAAGTAGTTGACCTTGTTTCCCGTCACCAGATAGGGGCTCCCTTCACCGTCAACGGAGACAGTACTGAAATAAGTGCGCTCACCTGTGTCGAAAGCTCTTGCAGGGAGTTGCAGGGTAATGCCGCAGCCGCTGAAGGGATCCGGGAAAGGTGTGACGCTCATGGCTTCCCGTATATCCGGGCCCATTCGCCTCAGCGCCGACCAGGCGAAGATCTGCGCCCGGCTCTCGGAGATACCCCTTCTCCAAGTCTGCCCACAGGTGAAGTAGATGGCCAGAACTGCACCCAGCAAGCCCGCCAGTATGATGACCGACACCATCGCCTCCACAAGGGTGAAGCCCTTGCGGTTTCCTGAATATCCATCGCTTATCGTTGCCTTGCCCATTGATTTCGCCCTCTCCATTCTCAACTCTGAACTCTGAATTCTACGGATGATTGGCCAGCATGGACTGGAGACTTATCGTCCCCGGGGTAACGGAGCCTCCGCTCCAGGCGGCGTCGATGGTTACCACTTTGAGATTGGGATAGATGCCGCTGGACCCGACATAGTAGCGGATGTCAATAGTCCCCTGCCCCTCCGGCAATTCGGGCAGTGGAAAACCGACGCGGCCGGTCCCGTTGGATTGCTGTTCGAGAATGGTATAGCCCTGAGAGGAGGGAAATATCTCCGGGTCAACCACCGCGGAGCTGAAGCCGCCGCTGCGGAGTTTCTCCATCTCCTGCTGGGCGTGCTCGGAGGCGATGTTAAGTCTTCGGGATTTCACATTGGAGACGATTGCTCCAGTGAAGAGGATGGCAATGGCGGAGAGGCCGATGCCCAGGATGGCGATAACCGTAAGCAATTCGATGAGGCTAAACCCTCGTTGCCGCATTTTCTTTGCCTCTCATATCATATTGTTGGAAGTGAGGCGCTTCCAGAAATGACCTTTTCAGTGGAGAGAACGGGAGGTCGAAGGTGGGCGCACTTCCAACCTCCCGCTCTTCTTCTCACTGTTCGATTCGGCAAGCCGAATCACTCATTCCAAGTCCGGGCTCCTCGCTTTAAGCGATGGAGAAAGCGTCTGTCTTTCTTACCAAGCGCTGTAACTGGTTCCGTCGAGTGCCGTCAATGTTGAAGCGCTGTGTACGTCGCCGGTAGTTGCAGTGTAAGTCCAGTCTGCGGCGGCAGTGAACGGATCCTTCGGCAGGCCGCCATCGGGAGTCCGCAGATAAGGGCCCTGATAGCCCTGGGAGTCTAGGTCAATGCCTGTGCCACCTGTCCCGCTGGGAGCAGTAGTGGCCACCAACTGGTTGAGAGCGGCGGGGTAGTCGCCCATGTCCGCCTCAAACTGCTGAATGGCATTGCGCAACTGATGCAGGTCACCCTTCAGGGTAGCTTCCTTCGCTTTGCGGCCAGCACCGAGAAGTCTCGGAATTACGATCAACGCCAGGATGGCGATGACCACAATAACGATCAACATCTCGATCAGGGTAAAGCCGCGGTTGCCCTTCCGCAACATCCTATTCATCGGTTGAGTTAACCTCCGTTTCTTTACTTAAGCGCAAACGCGGTAGACACCATCGGTAGGCTGGTTCCCGCGTCTGCAGCCTATTTTTCTTGATCTGCGCGGTCAACTTCTTGGAAAACCGCACTAATAGATTCTTCCACGAAGAAGAGGCTATTTTGAGATGGAAGGGGGAATCGGGGAAGTGTCCGGCTCTTCGCAACGCGACCCGCAAATCGCCATTTAAGGAGCCGGGTGCTCCGTGAGGCAGTGGTTCACTTTGTTTGGTTCTTGTTCTGCTTGAGTGAGTTTGGCTGCTTTTCTTCGGGAAGGGGCACAGAAGTCACCCTGCACACCTGGTTGCCGCCGTTTTGCTGGGCTTGCAGGAGTGCCTGGAGGCAGCGCTCCTCGAGGCCCGCTTCATCGGAGCCATCGTGTGGGAACACGGCAAGTCCCACACTTAGAGTCAAACCTGAGGAGGTCTGCTGTTTCAGTCTTTCCGCCACCACCGTCGCTTGCCGACCCGTATGGGGCAAGAGCAGCCCGATCCTCCAGCGGCCCAACTGCGCTACAACGTCAACCATGCGGACCGCCTTCCGCGTTCGCAGGACGAGTTCCTGCATTGCGCTGCTGACCTCCTCGTCGCCGAGGTCGGCGGCACCATCGGGTTCCATGTAGAGGAGAGCGAACTGCTGGGGATAACGGCCCGCCCGCAGCACTTCCTGGCTGAGGGCCTGACGGAAGTAGACCTCTGGTGATTTGCCCTCCTCGGAATCGGCGGTGGGAGATGGGGGAGAGACGGAATAGAGTGCGGAGGCTCCCTGACAGCGACGCTCAAAGATTCCGGAGGGAGACGTCTGTAGGGTGATTTTGGACTGTGCTTCGAAGGCCTTCTTTAGTTTCGTCAGTGCTCCCCGCAATAGGTATGAAGCATAGTTGACGGAGATTCCGAGTTTGCGAGCTATCTCGGTTTGGTTGAGGTCCAGGTAGTAGAAATGGTAAAGGACCTTTTGTTCCAGGGGCTTCAGCCGGCTCATCGCCTGTTCTAGGAAGAGACGGTCCTCCACATCCAGCCCCGCCTCTCCGGCCAGAGGAACCAGCAACCGCTCCGCTTCAAATTTGAAATCTCCCTCATCGCTGTCTCTGCTGCGGGAGGTATCCAGAGAAGCCACGCGACTCCTCTGCTGCGCCTTGAGGGCTTCCCTTACCTGTTTCTCGGTGAGGTCCACGGCCTGGGCGATCTGGGCGAGAGTGGCCGGTCTTCCCATCTCGTGGGTCATCGCCTCTGCTGCGCGCGCGATGCGTGTGAGCCGCTCTTGGATCCACGCCGGTTCGCGAATTAGTTTGCTCTTATCGCGCAGATAGTGGCGAATCTGGCCGTCGATGAGGTGGGTGGCATAGGTGGCAAATTGCACGCCGCGCTTCGGGTCGAAGAGGTCCACTGCGTTTATAAGCCCCATCACTCCCTCAGAGGTGAGGTCCTCGGGAGATTCCCCCAGGCCCGTGAACTTCCTCGCCACCGCCTGCACGAGATAGAGATGTTGACAGATTATCTTCTCGCGGCTTTCCGCATCACCGTTCTGCTTCCAGGTCTGAAAGAGCCTCTCTATTTCTTGTTTCTCTTGTTCTTGAGCGGCCTTGCGGTCCGCCTGCGGCCCGGCGTGACTCGTCATCTTCACCCTCGTCTTATAGTAGTCCAGTATACAGTGCTTCCGAGCATACGGCTTATATTACCCGATTGAGCCTACCAATTCATAGATGGGGGAGATGACCGAGATGGCGATAAGAGCGACGATACAGCCCAATCCCACGATCATCACCGGCTCGATTAGGGAGGTAAGGCTTTTCAGAGTAGCATCCACCTCTTTATCGTAGAAATCGGAGACTTTCAGTAGCATCTGATCCAGGCGACCGGTCTCCTCCCCGACGGCGATCATCTGGGTGACCATCACCGGGAAGACGCGGCTGGAGAAAAGGGGCGCGGAAATCTTCTCCCCTTCTTTAATGGAGGCGCGAGCCCGCCCGATGGTGTCGGAAAGCACCCGGTTGCCGGAGGTATCGGCGACGATGTCCAAAGCCCGCAGCACGGGTACGCCACTGGTGATGAGTGTGCCAAAGGTACGCGCGAATCTGGAAACGGAACTCTTCATGACGAGGTCACCGAACACCGGCATGCGCAGTTTCATCCAGTCTATGGCGAGCGCCCCGCGCGGGGTGCGGGCATAGAGCCTGTACACGATAAACAGCCCCACCATGACGGCGAGAACGACAAACCAATACTGTCGGCCCACATCGGAGATCCCCAACAAGACGCGTGTCGCCGTGGGGAGTTTCAGGTTCATGGTCTCGAAGATTACCTTGAACTTGGGCAAAACGAAGAAGATGAGCCCCATCAGCATGAGGACGGAGAAGAACAACACCACCGCCGGATAGGTCATGGCGGACTTGATCTTGCCCCGCACTTCCTGCTCTTTTTCCAGGAATGTGGCCAGTCTGTCAAGGACCTGGTCGAGGATGCCTCCGGTTTCCGCGGAACGTACCATGTTGATATACAGAGAAGAGAAGACGCGAGGATGTTTGGCGAGGGCGTCGGTCAGGCTCGCCCCGCCGGCAACATCATGTTTTACTGCTCCCACGACCTCGGCCAGTTTCGGGTTGCGACATTGCTGCTGGAGGATATCCAAACACTTGACCACACTCAGGCCCGCGTCAATCATGGTGGCGAATTGGCGGCTGAACATAACCAGGTCACGCAGTTTTACCCTCTGGAACCGCCCCAATAGCCCCGCTATCTCGCCCCCGGCGGCACCTGATTCTCGCAGGTTGAGGATGTGATAGCGAAGTTCGGCCAGCCGGCCGCGGACCAATTCCAGGCTATCCGCTTCCAACCGACCGGCGATCACTTTGCCGGCCGGATCCATCGCAGTATAACGATAGGTTGGCATCTTGTCTACCTCCTCACTAATGCAGGATCGAACCTGGGATGCCGGCCCAGATTCTCGACCCTAAACTCCAAATTCTCGGCTTTTGATTCATATCATTGACAGCCAGCGCCGGAAGGAATCGCCGTCAACGGCGCGCGCCTGCGCCTCATCCATTGACACCTGGCCTGAGCGCACGAGTCGCGCCAGGTCTCTGTCCATGGTTTGCATTCCTTCCTCTGCACCGGTTTCCATCAAAGAATAGATCTGATGGGTCTTGGCCTCTCGAATAAGGTTGCGCACTCCGGCTGTGGCCACCATCACTTCCACCGCTGGCACTCGTCCGGGGCGCCCATAGGTGGGAAGCAATTGTTGAGCGACTACCGCCTGCAGGCTACCTGCCAGCTGCACTCGAATCTGCTCTTGCTGGTAAGGCGGGAAGATATCAATAATGCGGTCGATGCTCTGGGGAGCATTGCGGGTATGCAAAGTACCCAATACAAGATGTCCCGTTTCGGCGATGGTGAGGGCGGTGGAAAGGGTTTCCAGGTCTCTCATTTCTCCTACCAAGACCACGTCAGGGTCCTCACGCAGCACCGCCCGCAAAGCGGAGCCGAAGTCACGAGTATCAGCGCCGACCTCTCTCTGGTTCACCATGCAGTGGGCGTGTTTGTGGAGGTATTCGATGGGGTCCTCCAGGGTCATGACATGCCCCTCCAGGGTGTTATTGATGTGGTCAATCATGGCCGCCAGGGTAGTTGATTTCCCACACCCGGTGGGGCCGGTAACAAGGATAAGCCCGCTCGTATGAGAGGCCAAATCGCGCAGGATCTTTGGCAGATGCAGCTCCTCGAAAGAGGGTATTATGGAAGGGATCACCCGCAGTGCGGCTCCTATCGAGCCGCGCTGACGATAGACATTGACCCGGAAACGACCCAGCCCGGAGACACCGTAAGAGAGGTCGAGTTCCAGATGTGACTCGAAGTCCGCGATCTGCCGATCCGTGAGTATGCCGAAGATGAGGCGCTGACATTCCACCGGAGAGAGCGGCTCGAAGTCAAGGCTTTTCAGCCGTCCGTCCACCCGTATTTGAGGAGGCAGTTCGGTCGTCACGTGCAGATCCGAGGCCTTCCGCTCCATGGCCTTTTTCAAGAGATCATCAAGTGAGTAATCTCCAATTGGTTCCATTGGATCTCCTAGCCGGCATAGATGACGCGCAGGGCTTCCTCCATGGTGGTGCTTCCTTCAAGGATCTTCTGCATGGCATCTTGGCGAAGAGTGATCATCCCCGCCTCCAGGGCCTCCTGGCGGATGGCATGGCTGGCCGCCCTCTTCAGAATCAACTCCCGAATGTGGTCATTTATTACCATGAGTTCGAAGACCCCGCCGCGGCCGCGATAACCGGTGTTGAGGCACTTGTCACATCCTCGCCCCCGATAGAAGGTGACGGAATCCAGGTCCATGGCGAGGTTTAGCCTGCGGAACGCCTCCACCGGAGGAGTATAGGCCTCTTTGCAATCCGGGCAGATCATTCTCACCAGGCGCTGCGCCACCACCCCGATTACCGAGGAGGAAATGAGGAATGGCTCGACACCCATCTCTATCAGTCTTGCCACAGCACCCGGAGCGTCATTGGTGTGAAGGGTGGAGAACACGAGGTGTCCGGTGAGGGCGGCTTCTATGGCGATGACAGCCGTCTCCGTATCCCGCATCTCCCCGACAAGGATGATGTCCGGATCCTGGCGGAGCATGGTGCGTAAGGCGGAAGCAAAGGAAACACCGGCGCGGAGGTTTACCTGCCCTTGGGTGAGGCCTCCCAGTTGATACTCCACGGGATCCTCAATGGTCAGAATATTCTTTTCCGGGCTGTTCAGGCGGTTGAGAGCGGCATAGAGAGTGGTGGACTTGCCGCTTCCCGTAGGGCCGGTGACTGCGATGATGCCATAAGAGCGGTTGATAAGTGACTCGAAGTCCTCCAACATAGCGGCGGAGATGCCGAGGCGGCTGAGGTTCATCTGGACGGACTGCTTGTCCAGCACGCGCATGACCACCTTCTCGCCCTTTACGCCGGGATAGGTGGAGACGCGGAAATCGTATTCTTTACCCGACACATTGAGGGAGATGCGCCCATCCTGGGATTTGCGTTTTTCCGCGATATCCATCTCCGCCATAACCTTGATGCGGGAAACGAGCGCGGCTTGTACCTGTTTGGGGACGCTCATGGAATCATGCAGGATTCCATCTATGCGATAGCGCACTCTCACTCGATTGTATTCCGGCTGGATATGAATATCGCTGGCTTTGTCTCGCAATGCCTGCCTAATAATCAGGTTTACCAGGCGTACGATAGGAGCGTCATCTACCAGTTCCTTCAGTTGGTCGAGGCTGATCTCTTCTTCGGTATTCTTGCTGGTCTCGATGGTGAGATCGGCATCTGCGCCGAACTCACTTGCCACCTCCTGGAGGGTGGCGCCGAGTTCATCGTTGCCTGAAAAAGCGTGGCCCAACGCGGAGTTGATATCCTCTTCGGTGGCGATGAGAGTGTCTATTTCCATGCCCGCCACCAACCGCATCTGGTCTATGGCGAAGACATCCAGAGGGTTAACCATGGCCGCGGTTAAACGGTTCCCGGCTGTGCTCACAGGGACGGCCTTGAACTTCTGGAGGAGATGCTGGGGGAGGAGTTTTACGATCTCTGCGTCCAGGGTCTGTTCAGATAGATCAATGAAGGGAATGCCCCACTGGCGACCCAGAATCTTGGTCTTATCTTTGTCGCTGATAAGACCCATGTTCACCAGGGTCTGCGGAAGAGGTTCTCGCGTCTCCTTCTGAACCTCAAGAGCCTTCTGGATCTGGGCCTCCGAAAGGCCCGTCGTTTCCTGGATGAGTTGAATAGTCTCTTCTTGCTGAACGAGCGCCATGTCGCAACCTGCGGCTTCCCGCCACTTCTACAATCTTCCATACTCGGGGGGTCTTCTTGAGAGCGGTTCTTGGCTGTTTGTGTTTCTTCTTGAAGAAGGGTGCCCGGAGAGTGTAGAAAAAAGGCCGCAGAAAGAGATTTTCTGCGGCCTCTGCGTGTATTTGGATCGTTATTCTATTCTCGGAGAAGCTCTGTTTATTCCACTATCTCCGGGGTTACGAGGATTACCAGTTCATCCTGGATACGCTGCTTTCTCGTGTGTTTGAACAACTGCCCCAGCAGTGGGATGTCTCCAAGGATGGGAATCTGGCTTGTGGAGGTCGAGGCAGTCTCCTCAACCAGGCCCGCGATCACTATGCTCTCCCCTTCTCTTACCCTCACACTGGAGATGGAGGTGCGCTCATTGACTATCGGCAGCGCGGTACCCAACTCGACACGATAGTCCACCGTGGAGAAGGAGGGGGCGAGGGTCAGGGTGACCTCTCCATCAGGGTTGATCTGCGGGGTAACTACCAAGGTGATTCCCACATCGATCTCTCGGATATCAAGAATCGGGGTGCCGGCGAGGCCGAAGCCAATAGTGGTTTGGAAGAAGATCTTGCTTCCGGAATGGAAGGCCACCTGGCGGCCATCCAGAGTCAACACACTGGGCTCGGCGAGAACTTCTGCAAAGCCCTTGTTCTCCAATGCTCTCAATTCTCCCAGGAAGGCCAGCGGGGCGCGGGTGAAGCCTCCTACTCTCAGGCTCCGATCGTCAGCTCCTCGCTCTGAGACTGTGATGGGAACAGAGGAATCTTCCGTACCCAGACTTGTCCCCCAATCAATTCCAATTTGCTGGAGCCGGTCTCGGTTGACCCGGCTGATGACGGCGCTGATCTTCACCTTCTTGGAGGGAACGTCCAGCACTTCCAGCATTTCCAGGGCTTTCTCGACGGTATATTCCGCGCCCATCAGAATGAGCCGCTCTATACGAGAGACCTGGAGGGCAGCACCGGCAACTCCTGCGGTCGTGCCGCCCACCGCACCACCTCCCGCCGTCTGCGGAGCAGCCAGCAGGGTGGTAGTCACTCCGGCGGCCCCGGAGGGCTGTTGGATGACGGGTGTGTGGCTGCGCGGAGCATCAATGCAGGTAAGGCCCGGGAAGCGCTCCACAAGGGCCGTCTTGAGTTCATCTGCATCGGCGAACTTGATCTCATATATGGCTGTATGGGCCTGCCCCGCGGCGGGGACGACGTCCACCGCCCCGATGAGCGCCTCCGCCTGCATCATGCGCACACCATCCGCAGTGATCAACAGGGAATTCTCCTGTGGTCCCATTTGGACGGTGGCCTCCGGCACGGCTGTCTCCAACAGTTCCGCCACCGTTTCCGCGTCGGCCTGGCCCAGGCCGAACATTCTGGTCGTTGGCGGTGAAGGCACATCGATCTCGGCGAGGGCGCGTTCCGCGCGCTCCAAGTCGGCCTCGGTGCCGATGATCACTATTGTGGGAGAGCCCTCTTGATGGGAGACGGATACCTCAGGCACAACCTGTGTAAGCACTTGCTGCGCATAAGCGGCGGGAACCTGACGCAGTGCCACCGCGCGGCTCATAAGGTCTCTGACCCGTGCGCTGCGCACCTCCGCCGGTCTGCCCACGACATAGGCGACGTCATCCACCCAGGCGAAGTCGAGGCCGTTGCTGGCCGACACTAGGCGCAAGGCTTCTTCAAGATTCACGTTGCGCAGGCTCAGGGTGGTCTTGCCTTCCACCCCCCTGGTAAGCACGATGTTAACCCCACTCTGGGTAGCAAGTGCCTTGTATACGTCTATGAGGTCACTGTCAATGAAGTCGAGGCTGAAGCGACCCGTTGTTGCTCCCTGCGCCTCCCCAACAGTTCCCCACATGAAAGAAACAACGAGCAAGGCTAACAGAAGTCCGACGAGGCAGCTCCTTATGGCAGGCCTCTTGCGGCATACACGATCGGCGGAGATGATTGTTCTGACTTTCATATTCTCTTACCTTCCCCCTCCCAGAATGAGGTTGATCTTGTCACCTTCGTTTGTTCTTAGAGTCACCGAATTCGCACCTATGTAGGTTACCACATAGTTGCCTTCAACTTTGTCACCGCGATTCACGAAATAGCGAGTCTCTCCCTTGCGGAGCACAGCAAGCGTCTTCTCTCCCCGGATTACGCCCGTCAGATGAAGCACATCCGGTGTCAAATCCGACGGTAATGTTCCCACACCGCCGGGCGGGACTAATGGTGGAAGCGCCGCCCCCGGTTCGCCCCCGGAAGAGGGCGCAGGCTCTGCTGGCTCCGCGGGGGCCTTGGGAGGTGGACCGCCGCCGCCCGGCTGGCTGAACGGATTGCGACTGGCGCTGGTGCCCGGAGAACCCCCGAGCAAGGCCTGAGGTGTGGGCAGGTCCTCTTTGTCCGATTCCTTTGCCACCACCTCTTCTTGCACCTGGTCGGCTACGGGAGGTTTCGGCGGTGGGCCGGATCTCTGAAACAGAGTCACAGCCGCCACGGCTACAAGAACCGCGGCGAGCACCAGAAGGATTATCTCTTTGCCGCGCTTTTCCATTTTTAGTTCTCCTTTGCCAACACCGCGGTGAGATGCACAGTAACCTCCAAGATGGGTTCGAAGCTGGATGCGGCTTGGCAGTCTGACTTCGGCTTCATGGAAAGGTTATTCACGGCGATCATTTTAGGGAAAGCCTTGAGTTGTTGCAAGAACTCCAAGGCCGCCCAGTAGGTACCTTCCAGTCCCACCTCAATACCTATCTCGTCATAGGGGGATACCATCTCTCCAGGTGGGGTCGGCGAACCAGACGCTCCTGGACCGCTCCCATGCTGAGACACCACATCTCTCTCTGGAGCAGGGCCCGCCACAGGGAGTTTCTTCTTTGGTTTGGGCTTTATCAGCATCAAACGGTTATTCGAGGTCGCGGCGAGAGTCTGGATTTGGCTTAGAAAAGTCGGTATGTAAGCCTCTGTAGGTAGGGCCGGCTCAAGCACGGAAACCTGATAGTCAAGCTCCTCATAGGATGCCTCCAGCGCAGGCAACCCCCGGATCTCGTCTCTCACCTCTTCGATTTGTCCTTGCTTTTCAGCGAGGCTATCTCTGAGGCTTTGCAGGCGCTTAGATTTGACCTGATAGAGGCCCGCGCCGGCAGCGATGAGGACACAGGCGAAGACCCCGATGAGAGCAATAAGCGCGGCACGGTTGGATCGGTTTATCATCTCTTACCTCTCACTTCTTTTCGACGGGACCGGGGGAGGAGTTGATTCCTCCTCCGGTGTCAGCAAATCCACTCCGATGGGCTCCACGAGAGGAACCGTGACTTCAAAATTCACCACTTCTCCCTTGCTGCGGTCTTTGCCGGTGTCGGCTTGCACCAGTTGCAGCGGCCCACACCACTCCTTGCCTTGCACTGCCAGCATGTAGGCCCCGATGAGACGCTGGGAACGGGCGCCGCCCCTAAGTGTGATTCTTTGGCCGTTGTCGACGGCGCGGGATTGAACCGAGGAGACCCACACGCGGGCGGGAACACTAGTCCCGATGTCCCGCAACACCTCTATCCAGCGGTTCTCGCTCTCGTGCACTTTGCGCAACACCTTGGCCTTCGGTGCCAAGACTTCGATCTGGCTCTTCAGGAAATCAATGCGGCGAAGATTCTCCTGCATGTCCGGCGCGGTGAGAACCGCCTCCGCCTCCGACACCTCACCCTCTACCAAGCGTATCTGTACTGTCAGCCAAGCGTACAGCAGGACTATAAGAAGTGCAAGTCCGAAAAGGCTGTAAAAGGAGAGGCGCATCAAGGTCAGCACACGCTGACGTTGGGCCCGGCGTACAGCAATAAGGTTGATATCAATCATTTTATTCTGCCTTTCGGCCCCCTGCCACCGCAACCTCTGAGGAATCGTGGGTTGCGGGGGGCTCGTTTGAGACCTGTCGGTCGCTCCGTGCGGGCCGCCGTGATTTCCCCGTCGCCGCAGGCATCAGCTCGCGCAGGGCAAGACCCACCCCTATTACCAGAGTCGGCGCATGTTCCTTCAGGAAGCCCAGACTCTCTTGGTTGCTGTCTGAAGGGGTGGCCCCAAACATGCCAGCGACCGCGGTAGGGATTCCCAGTTGCGCCTGGAGATACTCGGCCAGTCCGACGAGTTTGGCGCTTCCGCCGCTCAGCAGTATCTGATCTGCGCCTTGGCCTTTGGCCCCGGCGTCGGGGAGCTTCTGTTGATAGTCGTGATAGGCGAGGGAGCGACGAATCTCCCGAATAAGTTCATCCATTAATGGTTCTATTGCCCGACTCGCCTGCTGGGCGGCGGGGTCCAGTCTGGCGCGCTCCTCTTCACTGAGCACCGCCTGCAGGGCCGTTTCTTTTAGCAACTCGGCCTCTTCCTTGCCGATCTCCAGGGAGGAACAGATCGCTTCAGTGATGCTGTTGCCGGCGATCGGAATGATACGGCTGAGAATGAAATTCTCTCCTTTGATAATGGTGATCTCAGTGAAACTGGCCCCGATTCCCACCAGGGCAAGGGTGGTGTCTTCGGCCGCTCCGTTCAATGCAACGATAGTACGCATGGCGGCAAAGGCCTGTACTTCCACAGCCAGCGGCTCCAGGCCGGCAAGCTCCAGGGTATGGGCACAGGCTTCCACCATCTGTCGCGGGGCCGCCACCAGCATCACATCCATCATGCTCGAATCCTCCCCCGGGGTGGCTCGAGAGAGTATCTGGGATTCCAGGATGCTGTCCTCTACGTCGAAGGAAATATAGTTGCGCGCCTCCCACTGAATGGACTGTCGCAATTGCTTTGCAGACATCGCCGGTAAGGATACTTGGCGAACCACCACAGATGGGCCTGCCACCCCGCCGACGGCGAGACTGGCATCCACCTGGAGCGCCTCCATCAGAGAGGCTATCGCCTGGGAGACCCCCAGTGGATCAATTATGATGCCGTTCTTCATCCCTTCCGGGGGAGTGAGAGTACTGCCCGCCTTTCGTAGAGCGAGTCCGTCTCGTGTAAGCGCCAGTTGGGCCAGTTTGATGGCATTGCTGCCGATATCCAGCCCCACTATGTTTTGGCTCTCGCCGATGCCGCCGAATAGTCGCATTCTCCTACACTCCTCTTCTGTCCGCTCTTAAGGATTCCATATATTTCTCGAGTTTTTTAGCATAAACGCTTTATCTCCCGCCGCTTTTCTGCTCCTTGCGGGAGTAATAGCCCTTCTGACCCGAGAATACCAGTTCCGCTTTTTCACCGGCTTTTGAGGGTAGCTCCGATGGAAATGGAGGCGCGGACGGCGAAACCTCCCATTTCTCCACCAACTCCCGGCCCATCAACTCCGTTATGATCAGCAGTGCCTGCGTGGGATCGAGCCCGCTTTCCCGGATGACGGCCGCTACATCACGCCGCGCATCAACTAATTGCAGGATGGCACGTTCCTCTTGCGAGAGTTTGTCGTACTCTTCCCCGACCTTTGACGCGCACAGCCGCAGCACTACGTTTCGATCTGTTATCTCTTTCTGCACTTTCTCCCATTCATCCAAACGCTTCATCCCTTCCAGAATCAGTTCGTCCGTCGTTTCCTGCAGTAAGCGCTTCACCACGCCGTGGCTTCGCGTAAATTGAAACTCCCCTTCCCCCCAACCTAACAATCGATATATCGCTTCTGCGCCTGTTATCGGCTTCGCGGGCAGCGGAACCTTTAGCGAGGCCTGTGCTATTTCTCCCTGGGAGAACTTCACCTTTGCCTCTTCACGGCCGCGCTGTACAGTTAGTTCGCCTGTCTTATGTCCATCTTTGATAACTTGGACGATCTCCGCGAAGGAGAGATCGTCCAGCGTCCCAGTCAACGCCATCTACACTTCTCTCTACAGGCTGCCTTCTTGCTGTTTGCTGCGCAGATTAGCCAGAACCATTCCACATACGCAGTTGAGGCTTTCGAAGACATTCTTGCCGTCCAGGGCGCAGCCCTCAAAACCGGGCACCTGGCGGGTATTGATAACATATTCCAGGTAGTTCACCGGACAGATATTGCTCAAATCCCGTTTGTTGTACTGGACCACATAGGGGATAGTCTCCAGGGAGTAACCATAGGAGGCGAGATTGCTCTGGAGGTTGCGGAAGCTCTCCAGGTCTTCTCGCACTTTGTCCCACTGGGAATCACATACGAAAACCACCCCGTCCACTCCCCTCAACACGAGCTTGCGGGTGGAGTTATACATTACCTGGCCGGGAACCGTGTATAACTGGAACTTGACTCGGAAGCCATGAATATCGGCCGCCTCAAGAGGGAGGAAATCGAAGAAAAGGGTGCGTTCTCCCGGGGTGGCAAGGGAAACCAAGTTACCCTTTTTGTCGGCTATGGTGTGCTGATGGATGTATTGAAGATTGGAGGTCTTACCACACAGGCCCGGCCCGTAGTAGACAATCTTGCAAGACACTTCTTTTAAGGCGTAGTTGATGGAAGCCATTTCTCTTCTCTATACTCGCGCAAACAAAATGCTCTCTTGGTCTGCAGCCGCCTGGGCCCAGTCGGGAGGTGATGTAGGCTGTAATTGCAGTACTTCCTCTGGAAGTTGAGGGATAACTACCTCAAGGGGAAGGTCAATCATCTCCTCCGCGCCCGACATTGGGGTTTCCGCCCAGCCTTTCGGCAGAAAGGAAAGCAAGGCCGCCACAGATATCTGGATAAGCGCCTCTTTCAATTGTGGCGCGATGATATTGAGAGGTATCCTTATCTGCATCTCTTGGGAGTCTTGAAACGCTCGCTCGGCGATGTCGGAACGTAATACGCCGGCCGGCAATTGAGGAAAGACCACTTTGAAGGGAACGTCTATTTCCACCTTGCGCAGGTGATCCGGCAATGGGGGCGCTGGTTCCGGCGCGGGCTGGGCAGATGCGGCATCAGCACTGGCGTCCTTTTCAACATGCCGTCCTTGTGGAGCGCCGAAAAGGAAGGTCCCGGCTGGGCTGCCGACAGCAGCCTCGGGGGAGGTCTGTTCGCGGCTTTGTATCTTCTGCGTTCCACCGGAAATTCGGTGAGGAAAGAGGACTCTCAATGGATAAGAAGCCATTAACGCGAAGATGACACTGCACGCGCGCGGAAGCGGTTCGGTCAAACATTCGAGGAAGGTCGTTTCGATTTCCAGATCCGGTTGAATAAGTAAACCAACGGCTGCCGCACCAGCGGCAATGGAAGCTCGCAGCAATAGGATTCCCGCTATCCCCAAGACGAGGAATGATCGGGAAATATTGGGCGTCCAAATAAGAAGAGCCGCGAGATAGGCGAGGGCCTCTGCCAGCCAAAGTATCCACAGCGGAATGCTGAGTAGATCTTCCGTTGCGGTCAAGTGAAGTTTCGCGGTCAGCAGGATACCTGCTCCCGCAGCCAAGAAAAAAGTGAAGACTCCTGTCGCGGAGACCTGCCTGCGCATCCTCCAAAACTCCCACGAGCGGCCCGGACCGGCACCCCTAAGCCTTTGTATACGGTCATCCGCGCCCACCCCGCCGGCGGATAGCGGACCGCTAGTGATATTCCATAACAGTTTCGGGATTTAACATTACCCCTCTGCCGCTCCATCATGCACCAGAGCAGAACTTCATTGAGGATAGAATTGACGCGTTTGCCGCCAGACGCAAGGCGCTTTCTTGCTGGACCGTTGATGGACTGGGCAGGAACGCGTTCGTTACATCCTGCGGCGGCCGCTGCAAACCGGTCGCTGTCAAATGCACCTTAACCCACAAAACCACTCTCATTCTGCGTCGCTGGAGGGAATAGCCAAGGCCGGTGTGGAAATAAGTTGCAGGAGTGACAGATGGTGAAAGAAGACGGGTTTTCCGACCTGCTGGTGATCGGCACCGGAGCCGGAGGCTGTGCTTGCGCGCTGACGGCGGCGCGGACGGGAATGAAGGTGGTAATGCTCACCGGCGCCGCGGAGGCTGGGGAGACGGCCACCGACCGCGCTCAGGGCGGCATCGTAGCCCGGCCCACAGATGACAGCCCGAAGGACCTGGAAGCAGATATCCTGGCGGCTGGAAATGGATTGTGCAATCCGGCGGCGGTCAGGCTTTTGGCGCGCGAAGGGCCCGATCTGGTGAAGCGCCTGTTAATAGATGAATTGAACGTGGGGTTCTCTCGGGATACCACGGGCGAACTCGATTTTGCGCAGGAAGCGGCTCACTCCCGCCGACGCATATTGCATGTGAATGACGCCACCGGCGAAGCCATAGAAAACCGCTTTCTGGAGAAGGTGAAGGCGAATGCCAATATCACTTTGTTGGCCGGCCGCACCGCTGCCGATCTAATCACCGTTCCCCACCACGCCATCAGCGCTCTGAAAGTTTATGATGAAATAGAATGTCTGGGGGCTTATGTGTTGGACAGAAGCGATGGCAAGATCTCTCGCTTCTTCGCCTCCAAAACGGTGCTCGCAACCGGTGGATTGGGCCAGATTTATCTGCACACCACGAACCCGCGCCGCGCCAGGGGTGATGGTATTGCCATGGCGAGCCGGGCCGGCGCAAAGATCATAAACGCGGAGTACGTGCAATTCCACCCGACCGCCTTCTATCATCGGGATGCGGATCGGTTCTTGATCTCCGAGTCTTTGCGCGGGGAAGGGGCGCGTCTGCGAACGCGCGGGGGCAGATTCTTCATGGCGGATTATCATCCCCTGTCGGATTTGGCGCCCAGAGACGTGGTGGCGAGAGCGATTCATGAAGAGATGCTGCAAAACGGAGACGAGTATGTTCTGCTGGATCTCTCAAAAGTGAAAGAGGATCCGCGCGAGCGTTTTCCCACCATCTACGCCACGCTGATGCAATACGGAGTGGACATCACCAAGGATCTGATACCTGTGGTGCCGGCGGCCCACTATTTCTGCGGCGGGGTGAAGGTGGATGAATGGGGCCGAACGAACCTAGCCCATCTTTATGCGGTCGGTGAAACCAGTTGCACCGGAGTACATGGAGCAAACCGGCTGGCGAGCACTTCTCTGATAGAGGCCATCTTGTGGGGAACGCGCGCGGCTCAACATGCCGCAGAGACAACAGAGAAATCATCTGAGTCCCGCGCGGCCGAGGTTGAGCAGTGGCATGATGCGGGCCTGACGGAAGAGATGGACCCTCTTTTGATCATCCAGGACTGGTTAATGATACGGTACACGATGTGGAATTACGCGGGGATCGTAAGAACCGCCAAGCGGCTCTACCGGGCGGTGGCCGACCTCTCCTATTTGGAACACCGCATCGAGGGATTCTACCGGGAAACCAAACTGGCGGATGAACTCATCGGCCTGCGCAACGGCCTGAGTGTAGCGCAGTTGGTCGCTCACGCCGCCCAGCGCAATCCCGTCAGCCGCGGTTGTCATTTCCGGAAAGACTGATACAACATATAACCTCTGTTAGATGCTGTAGGACATTCCGCAACAGGGAGGCTGCAGATGTTACGACGGAGGAAGAGTGGGAAAGGCGGTGTGCTGGTTCCGCTGTTGATCGCAGTCGGGACATTATTCCTGATCCTGATGGCAGTGGGGATCTTCCTGATCATCTGGCTTGTCAAGACACAGATCTTCGGATTCCTCGGAGCAACCGGCCGCGGCTATATTCGGATCGCGGTTTCCCCGGAAAAGACGGTCTGGCTGCAGTTCGAGGGTGAGCAGATACGCACGGCCTCTTCCGCGGAAGCACTCGAAGAGGAGGAATGGCAGGACTTCGTTTACGATAAAGATGAGGGGAAGAAGCTCTCTCCGGCTTTGGCACTGCCATTGGAAAAGGAAGATCCGCATGGCTGGGACAAGGCGGAAATCTGCTTTGCGCCCCTGGGTCCTTACTACTACGCCCACTGGTATCTGAGCAAGACAGATAGTGCAGGCTCGCGGTGGACCTATAAATTTGAAAAGTTCGTTCAGCCAGATGAATCCTTGAGCCTTGCCCCCAAGATTGAAGTTCCCAATCTTGACGACCCGGTGTTGGAGGTCACACTCAAGGCGGAATCCGACCAAGACCATGCCGCCCGGAAACCCACGAATCTTACGCTCGGGGTGGCGGTTGTTTTGAAGTCTGGTGATGAGAATCGCTTTTATAAAGAAATACTAAAAGACGGGACTGTTGTCTCCGTACATGCGCGATTAGTGGACGGTGAAGGTAGCCTCGTCGAGTCAATAGAAAAGCCTCTCTCCGAACTGGGCTTCACATGAGGCGGTCCCTGCTACTCCGTGAGAGTAGATGAAGAGGGGATGTATTCTTGTGAGGCGAGTATTGACACCGGGCCGCTGGCCGGTGTGATGACCGCCAATGCCGAAATCCGTGCTGCGGTTCGGAGCAGAACTATTGGCAAGTATCTCAGAAATCGCTTCTCAGAGTCCTCCCGTTAGCGCGCTTATATCGCCCAGATGAACTTGAGGACGAGGCGCTCGGTGAACCCTGTTTTCTCGGGATCGGGATCGCCGAGGATGATGTACATATCCATCCCTTTACGCACCACCTGGCGGTAAGAGGCATATCCGCTGAGGCCCGCCTTCCGCCGAATCAGGCGGACGGCGATACTCTTCTCTGTGCTGAGGTCATAATTTCCGGTCAATACCACCAGATATTCCCGGCCCGCCTCCGGGCCGGGGACTTTCAGGTTGCTGGAGTCCACATTGAGTTGCAGGGAAACGCACTCATTGGGGCGGAAGCCCTGTTCCAGGCTCCAGTAAGTGTAGTCTCCCCCTATGCGATTTCCTTTCTGGAAATAGATGTTGCCTCTCCGGTACATATCTCTCGTCTTCCAGGAATAGCTGATGGCGCCATCGGACCTGTCCGCGCCCTCCCTATGGCCATTGGTGAAGGCTAGGCGCAGGCGACGCCCGTCCCGCCAGTCCCAGTTATAGGAAGGAGAAATGTAAGCCTTGTAGAGGCCGGGGCCGTCTATGTAGGTGAAGTAATTGCCACTTATATACCAGCCTTTCTCTTCCAGGGGGCCTTTCTCAAATTGATCTTCCCGGCCAAAACCAAATGAGCCGCCTTGATAGTTGACCTCCGGGGTATAGCCGACGGCGGGATTGTACCCCTCTGTTACTCGTTTGAAATTGAACCAGCCTTGAAATTTCCCCTCTCCCTGGTACCTCTCTCCCCCCAAGTAATAGGAGCCGCCGGACCCTCCCCCCATATCCTTTGACTGAGCAAGGCCCGCCCACAGCATGTTGAAGCCATCAGGCAGACGCCAGGTGCGGTTTCCGCCCAGGCTGTAGACGAGATTGTCGGGCTCTCCATCTTTGCTGTGGGAGACAAAGGATAGATTCGCGTTATTATCATCATTGAAGCGGTGGCCCCAGGAGCTGGCGAGGGTATTCTCTTCGCCGAAAGTGACGGCGTCCATCAGACCGATGGTCTCATTGCCCACCTTTCCGAAGACTTTCAACCCTGTGTCGAAATCCTCGATGCGCCGGGTGTAGAGAAGATCATTGTCCGGCAGATATCCCCACTGCCCGGTGGTGAAAAAGGGGCGGGGATCGTCCAGGTAGCGCTCGGTGTATGAGAATGAAATCGGCTCCACCACATCTTCAATCTGTTTGAAATCGGGATTGATGGAACCCAACACGGTGAGGCCGCTGGGAAGTTTGTGCTTGATATCCAGGCCCATATCAAAGCGGCGGCCCACATGCTCTCCTAAATCGGCGGTCACATAGGGCATCAGGATGGTGGGGCGGCCTGCGCTGGCAGAACGCAGACCAACAAGATTGGCAGTGCGTGTGGGGTCAAAGGTCTTGCCCACATCCGGATAGCAAACGTGAATATTATCTTCGAATATATCGCGGGTTATGGCGAACCCGAAGGTGGTCTGATCAGGGGGGCAGTGCAAGATGGAGAAAGGTATTGCCATCTCCGCTTGCCAGCCGGCGGGAGTGCAGACAGCAGCCGCGCTCCAATCGCCCCGCCATTCTATCTTGGTGGCGGAGCCGCCCGGTATTTCCTCCTCCTGTGTGCCGAGGGGGTTGACGCGGAAGACATAACCATAGTCGGTGTGTTCATGCCAAGGATCCAAGTTGAACTCCACATTGTCATCTCTCGATACCGCCCCATTACGGCGCGTCTCTCTGGCGACGATATCCTCAGGGGTGCGATCATTGCAGATTACCGCCACATAGATGGCCTTCTCGTCAACACAGATAAGCCCGATGGTCTCTTCCGGCGGCGGCCAATCAACATTCAGTGAGTGGAATCCCTCCAGTCGCGCGGCCTTGCTCCAGCAGGGATCATCCAGTTGGCCGTCAATCACGGGAGGTGTGTCAACATATACTGCTTGAATATCAGGAGGCGGCGCCTCCGCCGCCCGGCATACAGCACTCAGTGCAAGCAGCAGTACAATTGACAACAGTAAGGAAACGCGACGGGACATCTGACAAGCGAACATTAAGAATGACTCTCCATCTCCCTGCGAAAGAAGCAATTCCAACGGGTCCGAAGCAGGCTGTGTTGAGGAACCACTATCAGTGGGTTTACTGCGGTGTCATGGTGACAAGTCTTCACAAAATCTTCGAACTTCCCAGGAATTATACTATCTTGCGGGATTCAACACCAGATGGAGGTATCCCTGCCGGCTTAGAGATTGCTGAGACGGGGCCTCGGATACCAAGAGTGTGCGCTGCACATTCGGCGGAGTGCCGGCGGGGTACGGAGACCCCGCCCTACAAAACTTGCTGAGGGATCTCGAATCTGGAAAGGAATGCCTCGCGAGAGTCGTTTGCGAGATACACAGAACTGCGAGCAGGAAATGGGTTCTTTCCATGCGAATAGTGAGTTTGCGCGATTTGGCCGCGGCAAGAAGTAGGTCCTCTCAGATGGTGCTGAAGGGATGGGCTCAAGGAATCACTCATCATCCCATTGGCAGATCATCCAACCGGTTGCTGAAGATATATGTTCACCGCAAAGCTGTGGAGTATGGCGCGAGGGACAATGCTGGGTCTATCCGGCCTGCTCTGGGCAGTGATACTCTTCTGCTACTGGAGACAGCCGGACTGCTGTGCCGCGCTAATCATATGGCCCCGCTGGGTCTGGCTGGGGCCGGGGCTACTTCTGGGCCTGTTAGGATGGAATCGCAAGAACAAGATCCCCGGGAGCCTCGTGTTGCTGTTGTGGCTTTGTTTCCTCTTGCTGGTTGTAGAAGAACCCAGAAGTCTGGTTCGGTTCCGCACCTCACCTGCGCGCGAGTGGCAGGAGGCGAAACGGCAGGGGCAGGCGTTGAGGGTCATCTCATTGAATTGCGCGGGAGAAACCAAAGCGGCAAATGAGGTAGCGGCGTACACTCCAGATATCGTTTTATTGCAGGAATCGCCGCGCCAACGCGAAGTCACAGAACTGGCAAAGAGACTTTTTGGCCGCGAGGGAGAGTCTATCTGGGGCCCTGATTGCTCTATCATTGTAAGGGGTCGCATCCTCTCCGTCCATGTCTCACCTTCTCTGTATTTCGTTCGCGCTCACTTGCTCACGGCCTCCGGCATTGAGGCGGAGGCTATCAGTACTCGCTTCTCTCCGGCCGTACTCGATTCCAGACTGTGGACGACGACATGCTGGAGAGACCACAGTAGTCGCCGCCGAGTGCATCGCGAGCAGATGCAAAAAATCGCCCAGGAACTGGTCTCCATACCGGAGACAATCCCCCTCATCGTAGGTGGAGATTTCAACACTCCCTCCGGAGACGCGATCTTTCGGCTTTTGCAGCCACGTCTAAGTGACACTTTCCGCGAAGGTGGAAAAGGCTGGGGGAATACAGTGGTCAACGATATGCCCGTGGCGCGAATAGATCAGGTCTGGACGAGTGATCACTTTCGCGCCGCCAGAGTAGTCGCGGAGAAGACGCGATATTCTGATCACCGCATGGTGATTTGTGACTTGCTCCTTCTGAGCCACAAATCGTCTCAGCCGCCTTGAGATCTCTTCCAGGAATTACCTCAGGAGCGCAGATCCTGTCCTGCGGAAGCGCTACTCCGCTTCCAACCAGCGGTCAAACCAGGCATAGGACTTCTCGCGCATATCTTTGCGGAACACGTGGCCGCCGTCATAGGGAACGTACTCAAACCTATCAGGAACTCCCAGTTCCGCGTACCGGGCACGTGCCTTTGCGGCCAGCCCGGCCTGCTCTTCCTCCGAGATGTATGCAAAATCCCCTCTTGTCTCCAGGAACGGCCGCGGCGCAAGTCCGGCCAGGATATCATCAACATCTCCCCATTTCTTGAGCCCCGGTACGACATTCACTGCACTGAGTCCGCTCATGGGCCGCAGGCTATTCCCCCCAAAGAAGGAGTGAATGAGAAATGTGCCACAAGAGGCGCACCCTGCTTTGATGCGCGGATCAACATACATGAGAAGAGCCGCGTTGAATCCTCCGGCGAAATGACCGATTACGCCTATGCGCTTGCTGTCCACCTCCGGCTGCGCGCAGAGATAATCCACTGCCCGCTGCAGTTCGAAGAGCTCTTTTCCGATGTAGGTCCTGCCCTTGAAGAGCAACCGGTTGGCAACGCAACCTCTATAGAGATTCTCGGTCAAATCGAAATCCTTCCCTTGAATGCGAGTAAAGAGCGGGAAGTCGTCGAAGGTTTCCTTGAAGCGTGAATTCGCCAGGCTCCGGCTTTCGAAGGGGAATCTATCCGGACATATGACAACATATCCTCTCAGGCACAACTCCAGCCCATATTTCAGTCCCGGGTCGCCCGCCACGCCGGCCGGCTCGCTCTTGCCAAACTGGTAGGGCCTGCTGCCTCCATCCTGGTGAATGGCCAATATGCCAGGCACCTTGTCTCTTATTTGCCTTGGCACAAGCAGGAACGCCTGAATCCGCTCTTCGCCTTCGGTAGTATATTCGACCAGTTTACGCGTGTATTTGGGGAACTCTTCGATTTCGAGTACTTTCCCTGCCAGCGGCGGCTTCTCGGGAAAGCCTCCGAGTAGGGAGATGAATTTCTTTGGGGTCAAAGATGTCGAAGTAGTATCTCCTGCACATGTGCCTGTGCAAGACGAAACTGCCCAGCATACCGCAAGGAACAAACTCAAGCGTAACATTCTAATAGTTCTCATAGGTGCCTCCCTTTTCAGTTTTGCAAGCAAGCGCGGAAAGCGGCTTCGATTCGGCATGGAGGTGAAAGGCGCCTGTCCGGCGACACAGGGGAGATATCCGCCAGGCAGGGACTTTATTCGGTTACGAGAACCCCTCGGCAGGGGTTGCCTCCTTCGCCGATCCAGCCTTCGTAGCCGAGATCTACTTCGGCGGAGTAGGCAGCTTCGGAGCCCAGGTGAACCCTTGCCCCACAAGGGAAGAGAAAGCCTTCGAACGGATTGCTGAATCGCCAACCATCTTCATCTATTGCGTGGGCGCAGTCTCAGCGTGTACTACCCCGGGCGCGGAGAGCCGGGGGGTGATGAACATTACCAGGGTGCTTTCCCGGCTCTGGTCGCGGGTGTGCCGGAAGAGCGGCCCCAGCAGGGGTAGATCACCCAGGATCGGCGTTTTGTGCAGGGTTGTGGCGCGTTCTTGTTGAGTGAGCCCGCCGATGATGATGGACTCTCCCTCTGAACAGATGACATCCGTTACCGCCTGGCGGCGGGTGGTGTCCGGCAGGTCGTCTCTGCCTACGAAGGTGAAGCTGTCCACGGTGGCATCCACTTGTACACTGATGCGGCCGTCTCCCAAGAGTATTGGTGTGATCTTGAGAATGGTGTCCGCGGAGATGTCGCTGCGGCTGCGCACCGGCCTCCCCTCCCAGTCAACGCCGGAGGTGTACAGGAAGAAATCGGTGCGGCGGATGGTGATGCTTGCCTCTTTGCCGGAGGTGGCCAAGACGCGGGGATTCGCGCGCACGGTGGCCTCGCCTTTTTGGGCCAGCATGGAGAGGGTGCCGATGAATTTCTCGTCCAGTTGGCCCACTCCCTGCCACAACATGTAGCCGGGGGTGGATTCAGGGCCAAATGGCAGCATCCCGCCGAAACGGCTTCTGGCGAATTCCCAGTCCAGCCCCAGTTCTTTATTCGCTTCTTTGCTCAACTCCGTCACCAGCACATCCACCATGATGTGGGGCACATTGCGGTCCACCGCTGTCAGGCATTTTCGCAGGGCCTCCAGATTCGGCGCGTCCTCCGCCACCAAAAGCGCATTGCGGTTCTCATCTATGGTGAAGGTGCCGCCGTGCGCGGCCGGCAGCAGTTCCGCCGCTTCCGCGGCGCGGCGGTGCTGAACAAACAACTCGACCATTCCGGCACACTCAACCTTTTCGCCCGGAACCTCCGGCTGCACACCATCAGTCGGAGGGGCGGCCGGTTTCTCAGCTTCTTTTGCCCAGGGCAAGGTGACCAGGTAAAGGTCACTCTCATACCTGTTCTCGGCGGCGCTGATGATACGTCTTCTCGTCACCACCAAATGGCGGTCATCCGGGGTCCAACTCGGCGCGGATACGACTTCTATGCGGTCCTGTTCGGGCCGATAAGTGATTAGATCCACCATCTTTCGATCTGTGAGCGAGAAGACCCTGAGTATGCTCCTTCGGTCTTCGCGCGTTTGCTCTCCACCACGCAGTCCACGCACAGTATATCGAGAACCGATCTGGGCGAATCGTTTCCCATCCCAGGAATCCGCCCAGTAATTCCATGACTGGAAACTATCTGAAGTGCCGATATCGTTGGTATATGCATTTACTATTTCGCCGGTGTGGGCGTCTATGAAATCGAAGCCGTTGTAACGCTCATCTGCCTTTTCGTCGGGTTTGCCGAACCAGGCCATCACATAGCGGCTGTCCTTTGTCCAGTTGAAGATCATCCAATAGGTGCGGTGCTCTATCGCCCGGGCTGAGCCGTCGGTGAGGGGATGTTGATTGCTTCCATCCGCATTCATTACCCAGACGTCGGAATAGCCTCTCTCCCGCTCATCCTCCAGCCTTCCTTCACTGGAGGTGAAGGCTATCTGGCGGCCGTCATAACTCCAGGCCAGCCCCCATAAGCCGTCTATCGGTTTCGTGAGCGCTTTCAGGTTCAGCCCCTTGGGGTCAGAGGTCCATACTTGCGACAGGCCGCTGGCATCTCGTCCGATGAAGGCGATACGGGAGCCGTCCGGTGACCAGACATTTATCAGATGGGTCTCGCTGAAGAAATTGGTCGCATTGTTCGGGGCCAACTCCACACGAGCACCTCCGTCCACCGGGATAACGAAGACGCTGGAGTAGTCGTATTGTTCATCTCCGCGCCACAGGCGTATGGCGAGATGGGCGTTATCCGGTGACCAGTAGGGACGGTTGAGGCCGTCGTCTGAGAATAAGTAATTAACCGGACTTTTCTGTGCCGTCGGGCTCGTCTTTCCGGTTGCTGCATCCCATACCATGAGGGTGGCCTCTGATGAGGCCGCCGCGGCATTCGCAAACAGGAAGGCCAGTTTACTCCCATCCGGGGACCAGACGGCACTGAACGGGTAGCCGACACCGGAGACCTTCTGTGTCTTGCCGGATTTCAGATCAAGCACACACAGTTCACGGCTTGCCTCGGTCACTTCCCGGTAGTGGGCGACGCGATCACCTGCAGGCGCGCAGCCGCTGCCGAACTCCAGGTAAGACCGGCCGTCATTAGTGAGCTGGCGAAGTTCCACATCCTTAGCAAGGGCCGGCGTAAAGGCCACCGTCATGCTGAGAAGTATGACGGTCAGCCAACGCAATGCTCTTCTGTCTAAGAAACAGTGAAACCTCTGAGCCGGTGTTCTCATCTGAGCGATTCTCCGGATTGAGTTAAATACAACGATAAGAGACTGAAGAAGCGCCCTCCCCCTTTGGACGCTTCTCCTGCAAGGATTCAGAAAGCCGTTTTGCGTCTATACTACCAAATCCAGGTGAGTAGGTAAAGGACGGTTAGGCCTGTAAGCCTTCGCTCTGTAGCAGCACTACAAATATATTAGATGCAACAAACGCGCGAAATGGTTCGTGTCACGCCTGATTTTTTCAGGCGAGCTTGCAGGTTAACCGGAGAGAGGTGACTATTCCCGAGCAGTGACGGGATAGTTCACTCGCGGGAGGGGTTATCCAACAGGTCATCGAGGAGATGGCCCATCTTTTCCTTCTTCGTGCGGAGGTAGTCGGCGTTATCCGGCTCCGGTGATATTTGGAGAGGAACTCGCTCCACCACTTCCAGACCATAGCCTTCCAGGGCGACGATCTTGCGGGGATTATTGGTCATCATGCGAATCTTGCGCAGGCCCAGGTCCACCAGGATCTGCGCGCCGATGCCGTAGTCACGCAAATCGGCGGGAAAACCGAGCAGGGAGTTCGCCTCCACGGTATCGTGGCCGTGGGCCTGCAGAGAATAGGCGCGGATCTTGTTCACAAGCCCGATGCCCCGCCCCTCCTGCTGGATATAAAGCAGCACACCTTTTCCCTCTTGCTGGATAAGTCGCAGAGCGAGATGGAGTTGTTCGCCGCAGTCGCATTTGCGAGAAGCGAAGACATCGCCGGTGAGGCAGGAGGAGTGGATTCTCACCAAGGTGGGCCCCTCGTCTATTTCGCCGCAGATAAGGGCGAGATAGGGCTTTTCGTCCACCAGGCTCTCGTAGGCATGGAGAATGAAAGAGCCCAACCGAGTCGGCAGAGTAACGGTGGCGGCGCGGCGGACAAGTTTCTCGGCGCGGCGGCGGTAAGCAATAAGATCGCGGACAGTAATCACTTTCAAATTGTGTTGTTCTGCGAATACCTCCAGGTCCGGCATTCTCGCCATGGTGCCGTCGGGACGCAGGATTTCACAAATCACTGCGGCGGGATAAAGCCCGGCCGCTTTCGCCAGATCAACGGAGGCCTCGGTTTGGCCCGCACGTGCCAGCACTCCGCCTTCTTTTGCCCGCAAAGGATGAATGTGACCCGGGCGCAGCAGGTCGGAGGGCTTGGTATTGGGATCTATCAGCGCGGCCACCGTGGCGGCTCGGTCATGCGCAGAGATGCCGGTCGTGGTTCCACATCGGGCATCCACGGAAACAGTGAAAGCGGTGCCAAGGGCGGCGGTGCTTTCCGCCACCATGAGAGGCAAGTTGAGTGTTTCCAATCGTTCGGCGAGCATGGGCACACAGATCATGCCGCGGCCATGGGTGGCCATGAAGTTTATCGCTTCCGGAGTGGCGAATTGGGCGGCGATCACGAGGTCGCCTTCATTTTCGCGGTCTTCGTCATCCACGATGATGACAAATTGCCCGGAGCGAAACTCTTCGATCCCTTCTTCTATGGAAGCAATAGACATGGTTAACCTTGAGTTGAGGGTTCAGAGTTGAAAGTTGAGAGCAAGGAATCCAGGGAGGAGGGGGCGCCACGGCTTGCACTGCTCTCTGGAAGGAGCGCGACAATGTGTTTGGCGAGGATGTCCACCTCCAGATTCATCTTGTCACCAGGCCGGACTTCCCCCAGGGTGGTCCTCTCCAGGGTCTCTTTCACGAGAGAGACGGTCAAGCGATTATTGTTCAATTCCGCCACTGTTAGGCTCACTCCGTCCAAGCAAATAGAACCCCGTGGAACAATATATTTCCCAAGTGAGGTAGGGAATTCAACCTCCACCAGCCACGCATCACCCTGTCTTTCAACCCGCAGAACGGTCGCCAACCCGTCCACATGGCCCAAAACGAAATGGCCTCCCAGCCGGTCCCCAACCTTGAGGGCGCGCTCGAGGTTTACGCGCTGACCCGAGCGGGCTTTGCCGAGTGTGGTCGTGTCTGCGGTTTGCGGCATTACCCTCGCCCAGAAGCGCCCTGATTCCACCCGTTCGACGGTAAGACAAACTCCGGCGGCGGCGATACTGTCCCCGGGCCGTAATCCATCGGCCGCCAATTCCGGATAAGAAACGGCGATCTCCCTGCCGCCCTCTCTGGCGCGGCAGACGGAGATGGTGCCAATTTCCTCTATCAGGCCGGTAAACATCAAGTCCCTCGTGTTGGAATTCGGGGGTGTAGAGAAGAGTGCGACTTTACAATCAGATTAGCACGGAAGCCGGGGAATCTCAAGAGAATGCTTGGTCTAAATGCTCCTTGAGGTGGCAAGCAGGGCGAGGTCTCCATGGGCCCATCCTATGCTGCAAGGATAATGAGATATGTTATAATCTCGCCGGAAGTCCGTCTCCCACCTTGAAATAGGGGTTTGTTGTGAGTGGGCGTGAGAGTCTGTCGGCAGCACGGCGGCTGGTGGTCAAGGTTGGCAGTAATGCTCTTTGCCAGTCTTCGGGAGAACTCGACCTGGGGGTTCTGGAGTCTCTGGCTGGAGAAATAGCCGGTCTGGCGGCAGAAAAACGACAAAGCATCATCGTAACCTCCGGAGCAGTGAAGATCGGCCTCTGCCGGTTGGGCCAGAAGAAGGGCAAAGACCTCGCCACCCGACAGGCGGCGGCCGCGGTGGGCCAGAGTGAACTGCTCTCGGCTTATCAACGGGCTTTCGGGGCCTTTGACAGGCCTGTCGCCCAGATTCTCCTCACCCAGGCGGAGCTCTCCGATTTTCGCCGCTATCTGCGTTTGAGCAATGTGCTCAATTCCCTGATTGCCCGACATGGGGCGATACCGATACTGAATGAGAATGACCCGGTGTCCGCGGCGGGAGTGGAGATAGGAGAAAATGACCGGTTGGCGGCACTGGTGGCCTCGAAGATTGATGCGGATCTGCTTGTGCTCCTGTCTGATGTAGAAGGTTTTTGTACCGGGAATCCGGCGCGCATTGGAGAAGTGAGTCTGATTCCGGAGGTGGAGAAGATAACCCCTGAGATGGAGGCTTTGGCGGAGCAGGCGGATGACAGAGGCGGGAGCGGAGGCATGAAGGCGAAACTGGAGGCAGCCTCCATCGCCACACGGGCGGGGGTGGCTGTGGCCATCGCTTCCAGCCGCGCGCCGCGTGTCTTGAGCCGCTTGCTGGCAGGCGAACAAGTGGGAACGTTTTTCTCGCCGGCGAGAGCGAAACTGCAAGCGCGCAAGCGCTGGATAGGTTTTGCGAGGCGGCCGAAAGGGAAACTGGTTGTAGATGAAGGAGCCGCCCGCGCCATGCTGGAACAGGGCTCCAGCCTGCTTCCGGTGGGGGTGGCGAATGTAGAAGGGGAGTTTGCACCGGGTGATACGGTGAGCGTTGTGGATTTTTCGGGAAAGGAAATCGCCCGCGGTTTGGCTAACTATAATGCTGATGAAGTGAGGCTCATTCGCCGCTGTAAGACCCGTGAGATTCGGGCGAAACTGGGCCGGCACGACTACGACGAAGTCATTCATCGGGATAATCTGGTGGTCTTGTAGTTGAGAGTCCAGGGTTGAAAGAGCAGGGCCTTTGTCCGCAAGGTTGCTTTCTTTTTCAACTCTCAACTCTTCACTCTCAACCCTCAACTCTTTATCATGGCTGATTTTCCGCGCGGAAAGCGTATTCTAATGCGGGGCAATCAGGCTGTCGCCCAAGGAGCGATAGACGCGGGCTGCCGCTACTTCTTCGGATATCCCATCACACCTCAGAACGAAATCCCGGATTACATGGCTCTGCATTTGCCTGAAGTGGGCGGAGTCTTCCTGCAAGCGGAATCCGAGGTTGCCGCCATCAACATGGTGTATGGCGCGGCGGCCGCCGGCAAGCGCGCAATGACCACCTCCTCCAGCCCCGGCATCAGCCTGAAACAGGAAGGTATCTCTTATATAGCGGGGGCGGAACTTCCCGCGGTAATCGTCAATATCGTCCGGGGCGGCCCCGGGCTGGGAAATATCGCTCCCGCCCAGACAGACTACTTCCAGGCGGTCAAGGGTGGAGGCCACGGTGATTATCGCACCCTGGTTCTGGCGCCTTCTTCCGTGCAGGAGATGTATGAGCACACCCGGCTCGCCTTTGAACTTGCGGATACTTATCGCGGCCCCGTCGTCGTGCTCGGTGATGCCGTGTTGGGACAGATGATGGAACCCATAGTATTTCCTGCAGAAGTGGTGGATCCAGAGGACTTGCCGGAGAAGCCTTGGGCTACGACAGGTCAACACGAGGGCCCGAAGCGAATCATAAACTCGCTCTACATTGTGCCGAAGGACTTAGAGCAGACCAATCTGCGCATAGCCAAACGCTATCAAGAGGCGGAGAAAGAGATACGCTTCACACATGAAGGCGTGGAAAAAGGCGGAGTGCTTCTGGTGGCCTATGGGAGCGCGGCGCGGGTATGCCAAACGGCTCTCCGGCTGGCGGAGAAAAAGGGCCTGAAGGCCGGACTTCTTCGGCCCATTACTCTCTTTCCATTCCCGGAGAAGGCACTCTCAGAAGCCGCAACTAAAGCAAAGGCGGTATTGGTGGTGGAACTCAGCCTGGGCCAGATGGTGGAGGATGTGGAGCGGGCGGTGGCAGGGCGAGCACCGGTTCATTTTTTCGGCCGGACCGCAGGAGTCATACCCACCCCTGAGGAGGTTCTCGCCGCCATCGAGGAGGTAGACACAAATGGCAGAGAGTGAACTGAGAGAAATCAACTCCGCTCCGGCCGCGCTGGCGCCTGTGCGGATGCATTATTGTCCCGGCTGTACCCATGGTATCGTCCATCGCTTGGTGGCAGAGGCAATGGATGATTTGAACCTCACCGATAACGCGGTGGGTATCGCCTCGGTGGGCTGTTCCGTTTTCGCCTATGACTACTTCGAGTGTGACATGATACAAGCCGCCCACGGGCGGGCGCCGGCGGTGGCCACGGGGCTCAAACGCTCCCTGCCGGAGACCACTGTGTTCGCCTATCAGGGAGACGGTGACCTCGCTGCCATCGGCATAGGAGAGACCATTCACGCCGCCGCGCGAGGAGAAAACATCACAATTATCTTCATCAATAACGCGGTCTTCGGGATGACCGGCGGGCAACTCGCCCCTACCACCCTGGTGGGGCAAAAGACTTCCACCACACCGCGGGGCCGCAACGCGCAGGAGGCGGGCTACCCAATAAGGGTTTGCGAACTTCTCGCCAGCCTTCAGGGGCCGAGCTATCTGGCGCGTGTGACCGTAGCCGCTCTTAAACATGTGCGGGAGACGAAGAGAGCAATACGACGCGCTTTTCTGGCGCAACTCCAAGGGCGGGGCTTCTCACTGGTGGAGGTCCTCTCCACCTGTCCCACACGCTGGAGAATGTCTCCCCTGCAGGCCTGTCAGTGGGCGGAAGAAGAGATGGCAACCCACTTCCCGCTGGGGGAATTCGTCAACTGGGAAGATTCTGATGCATCATGAGATAATCATCGCCGGATTCGGAGGCCAGGGAGTGATTCTGACGGGGCAACTCCTCGCCTTGGCTGCGAACCTCGAAGACAAGCATGTCGTATGGAACCCCTCCTATGGGCCGGAGATGCGCGGCGGACCCTCCCACTGTACGGTGATCATATCCTCTGATCCCATCGGTTCCCCCGTGGTGGCTCATCCGGACTCAGAACTCATCATGGATGATCCCTCTTTGGGGCGTTTCTTGCCGGGACTGAAGCCGGGAGGCCTGCTGATTATGAACTCGTCCTTGGTGCGGAAGAACCCTGAGAGAAAGGATGTCCGCCGAATTGCCATTCCGGCGAATCGCATCGCGGAGCACCTGGGAGATGTCCGCTGCACCAATCTCGTCATGTTGGGGGCCCTGTTGGGACTGGTGCCGATGGTAGAAGAAGAGAGTCTGCATCTGACGCTCAAGGAGAGATGGGGAGGCAAGCCTGATCTTCTGGACTTGAATCAACGCGCCTTGCGCGCGGGAATGGAAGAAGCCGCGAAAGCCAAGTAATGAAGAAACTGATCCTGCACAAGACTACTACTTGTCATCCCGATGGTCGGACCCTGATCTATTATGATAGCGCTGCAGAAGGGGAAACTCCGCCCCACCGCTCCATCAGCCGGGTGCCGCGGGAGACCGTGCCCATGGTAGAGCGGCGCTGGCATGCTCTATGGGGGGAATGGATACTGGTAAGCGCCTCCAGAATGGCGAGACCTTTCTTGCCTCCGAAGGAGAAGTGTCCTCTGTGTCCAGGGGTGTTGGAGATTCCGGAAGAGTACGACCTTGCGGTCTTCGAGAATCGCTTCCCCGGCCTCTCATCTGCGCCGGACAGGCCGCAGCCCAGCCCGCACCCCTTCTACAAGACAGCCCCCTCTCACGGGGTTTGTGAAGTGGTCATGTACACCTCGGAGCACGATACCTCCCTGGCGGAGATGCCGGTGGATGATATCTATCGGCTCATGCATGTGTGGGTGGATCGTTATAAAGAGATTTCCAGCCGGCCTGAGATCGAGTGTGTCTATATCTTCGAGAACAAAGGAGAAGAGGTAGGAGTTACGCTTCATCATCCGCACAGCCAGATTTACGCTTTCCCTTTCATCCCGCCCCGGTTGCAAACTGAACTGAACAACGCCCGAGAATCCTCCAAGCAGGGGAAATGTCTCTTCTGCTCAATTGTAGAGGCGGAAAAGCAAGACGGCCGCAGGATATTGGCGGAGACGGAGCGGTTTATCGCCTATTTGCCGTATTTCGCCCGCTGGTCATATGAAGTCCACATTGCCGCCCGCCACGGTACGGCCACCATGGCTGACTTCGATGACGCGACGTCTCGTGAGTTGGCACAAGTGTTGAAACTTGTTATCTGCAAATTCGATAATCTTTTTGAGACGTCTTTTCCCTACATGATGGTCATGCACCAACTGGCTGAGCCGGATTGGCATTTTCATATCGAGTTCTATCCTCCCTACCGAGATAAAGGCAAATTGAAATATGTGGCGGGAGTGGAATCCGGCGCGGGAAACTTCGTGGTCGATTCTTATCCGGAGATGCGCGCCACGCAACTACAAGAAATCCCTCCCTTTCAAGTGGAACCGGTCACCATTCAGATGAACATGGTCGAGCGGAGAAGTTGAAGAAACTGCCGGAACAGACATCGACGACCAAGCTGCATGAGACATTCTCGCAGCACTTCTCCACCTCTTCTCAACACCTCTCTGAAACAACAACCGCATGGGCGCCGGGCCGGGTAAACCTTATCGGGGAACACACCGATTACAATGACGGCTATGTCTTCCCCATGGCCCTGGAGTTGGGGGTGGCGGTTCACTTCCGCCCTCGTAAGGATGACAAGGTTCGCCTCTATGCCGCCAACCCGGGAGAGGTGGGAGAGTTTTCACTCTCCTCCATCGCCCGCTCCGATACCCAGCCATGGCTGAATTATCCTATGGGAGTGGCAAAGGAATTGCTGCAAGCGGGCGCCGACCTCAAAGGTTTGGAGGGAGTCATAGACGGGAATCTGCCCATCGGCGCGGGATTGAGTTCCTCCGCCGCACTGGAGGTCGCCTCCGCTCTGGCTTTCTTGCAGGCGGCGGGAGAGGCAATGGAGCCGCTTGAACTGGCCCGCTTGTGCAGGCGCGCGGAGAATGATTTCGTAGGTCTGAACTGTGGCATTATGGATCAATTTATTGCGCTGTTTGCCCGGACTGGAACCGCGCTCTTCCTGGACACTCGCTCTCTTGACCATCAGAACGTGCTTCTACCATCCACAAATGAGTATGTAGTAATGATATGTGACTCACAGGTCAAGCATTCCCTGGCGACGTCGCAATACAATCTCCGCCACAGGGAATGTGAAGAAGCGCTGAAGCTTCTAAAACTGCATCTGCCTCACATCAAGGCATTGCGAGATGTATCAATTCAAGAGTTCTGCGCGCATCGAGATGCCTTGCCTCAGCCCTTGAGCAGGAGAGCGGAGCATGTTATATTCGAAAACGACCGTACGCTGCGCGCCCGCGAGGCCCTGGCGAACGCGGATGTGCAATCCTTTGGGCGACTGATGGACGACTCCCACGAAAGTCTGCGAGATCTCTATGAGGTTTCCTGTGCGGAACTCGATTTGCTGGTGGATTCGGCGCGTAAAATTCCGGGGGTTATGGGCAGCCGCATGACCGGGGGCGGTTTCGGCGGCTGCACTGTAAGCCTGGTAGAAGCGCGCAGGGAAGAGGAATTTTGCGACAAGTTGTCGTCCCGCTACAAGGGAGTCACCGGCCTGGAGTGTCATATCTTTGTTTCGAAGGCGGCGGGAGCGGCGGCAGTCTCCTAGATTTGCAGCAGAACGAAATTTGACGAACAGGATGGAGAAATGAAAAAAGGCAAGGTGCTGGTCACCGGAGGCGCGGGATTCATCGGCTCACATCTTTGTGATGCCTTGCTGGACGAAGAGTATACAGTGGTGGTGGTTGACAACCTCTGCACCGGCAAGAAGGAGAATGTGCCTGAGAAAGCGGAATTTCATGAACTCGATATCTGCTCCGAGAAGATAGCCGACCTCTTCGCCCAAGGGAGTTTCAACGCGGTGTGTCACCTTGCCGCGCAGAATGATGTGCGCACCTCCGTTTCGAAGCCGGTCTTCGATGCACAGGTGAATATTCTCGGCTCCATCAATCTGCTCCAGAATTGCGTAAAGGCGAATGTCAAACGGTTCGTCTTCGCCTCTACAGGAGGCGCCATCTATGGAGAAGCGGATTCTCTGCCTGTAGATGAAACCCACCCCATTCGGCCGGAATCTCCCTATGGGATCACCAAACACGCGGTGGAGCACTATATGCGTTATTTCTCCGATCTTTCCAATCTCGAGGTCAGGTCACTGCGGCTGGGGAATGTGTTTGGGCCTCGACAGGATCCCTATGGGGAGGCCGGGGTAATAGCCATATTCTCGGGAGCGATGCTGGAGAACCGGCCCTGCCGGATTTTCGGGGATGGCGAGCAGTTGCGGGACTATATATATGTGTGGGATGTGGTGACCGCTTTCTTGCGCGCGCTGGAGGCACCTGCAGGTGAGCCGCTCAACATAGGTACGGGGGTGGGCACGACCGTAAATGAAATCTATTGGCGGCTCGCCGCCTTGCTGGGCTATTCGGATTCCCCGGAATATGCCCCCAAGCGGCCCGGGGAGATAGAGCGTACCTATCTCAACAGTAAGCGCGCCCAGAAGGAATTAGGGTGGATGCCCCGGGTCACATTTGAGGAAGGACTGAGTGAAACCGCGGCCTGGTTCCGCGCGCAGGCCAATGCTTGACGACGGAACTTTGCAGGGGTAGTATCCTCATGAGGCCGGCGTAGCTCAGTGGTAGAGCAGCGGTTTCGTAAACCGCAGGTCGTCGGTTCGAATCCGACCGCCGGCTCTCCCCTTCATTGTCTAATCCTTCTCCGGCCTCAGCAGATTCCAGACACGCAGCAGTTCCGCCACACTCCAGGCCTGGGAGATACAGCCTCGAGGCCGGTGGGGCGGGTCGCCATCGAAAATCTCCGAAATGCTCCCCAGACCCGCGTCATTGAGATGCTGCAAGAGCGGCTCCAGTAATCCCCGACAGTGAGCCTTCGCCTCTTCTGAATTATTGTGCAAGCGAAGATAGGCGCAAATGAAGGGCCCCATCAGCCAGGGCCACACTGTTCCCTGGTGGTAGGCGCTATCCCGGGAAAGAACATCGCCTTGATAGCAGCACTGATAGCGGGAATCTCGCGGGGAGAGTGTGCGCAAACCATATGGAGTAAGAAGTTCCCTCTCTACAACCTCCAGCACACGCCGCCCCGATTCCCCGGACAGGATGGGATAGGGCAAAGACAAGGCGAATACCTGATTGGGCCGGATGGAGCCATCCCCGCCCTGTGGGGTTGCCCGGTCGTACAGACAACCTGCTTTCTCATTCCAGAAGAGTGAGGCGAAGGATCCTCTTGCTCTTTCGGCCGTGTCTTTCCAGCGGTCTTCACCAAACCGTTCCAGGATGCGCAGCGCGTTATACCAGAGGGCCTGAATCTCAACCGGCTTTCCGTGTCTGGGTGTCATTACCCGGTCGCCCATTTTCGCATCCATCCAGGTGAGTTGGCCGCCTTCC
>JABAOF010003500.1_pt2 | contig 48738 bp, 40 predicted proteins | sample 7062171 | NCBI WGS metagenome assembly JABAOF01 (sample SAMN14538628, study PRJNA623070) | marine sediment metagenome | biome: marine biome [ENVO:00000428]; feature: marine pelagic biome [ENVO:01000023]; material: deep marine sediment [ENVO:00002113] | place: India: Gulf of Khambhat ... | reverse complement strand
CCACCGCGCGGAGGGACTGCTCGGCGTGTGTGCCATGCAACGAATCTCCGACTCACGATACTGGCTGCCCCACCCCTGGGAAGCGGGGGAACATTCCGGCGCGCACGACGGTTGATCGCAGCGACAATGCAACGGTTTGACCTGATTGCCGTCGGCGGCGGCACCGCCGGACTGGTCACGGCCGCCGGAGGTGCGTCCTTGGGCCTCAACGTTGCCCTCGTCGAGCGGGAGGCCCTGGGCGGTGACTGTCTCTGGACGGGCTGCGTGCCTAGCAAGGCGCTCATTGCCTCCGCAAGACTCGCGCACCAGATGCGCAACGCGGACCGACTTGGGCTCACCGGGGCGTCACCCGCGCACGCGTTCAGCCGTGTCATGGAGCGGATGAAGGCCGCCCGCTCCCGGATCGCCGTCCATGATGATCCGGAGCGGTTCCGCAGGATGGGTGTGGAGGTGGTCTTCGGCACGGCGGAGTTCACCGAGCACGGGCGCGTGACGGTAGACGGCCGCGTCCTGGCCAGCAAACGCGTCGTGGTGGCAACAGGGGCGACGCCCACGGTACCGCCCGTTCCCGGGCTCGCCGAAGCCGGCTACCTCACATACATGACGGCATTTGACCAGACCACGCTTCCCGCAAGGATTGTGATCCTCGGCGGCGGTCCCATCGGGCTGGAGTTCGCCCAGATGTATCGGCGGCTGGGTGCTGCGGTCACCGTCGTGGAGATGCTGCCCCACCTCCTGCCGCGGGAGGAGCCGGAAGCAGCAAGGGTGCTGACCCAGGTGCTGCAGCGTGAGGGCGTCACTGTGCTGGACGGAACGATGGTCGAGCGCGTCGAGCGCGATGCCGCCGGGGCGAAGATGTTGCAGGCCCGACGGGCGTCGGCTGAGGTCGTGCCGCTCCCGGCAGACGAGATCTTCGCGGCGACGGGTCGGGTGCCGAACGCTGGCGGGCTCGGCCTCGAGCGGCTCGGCGTGGAGCTGGAGCGAGGTGCCGTGCGGGTGGATGCTACGCTCAGGGCAACGGTTCCGGGAGTTTGGGCCGCCGGTGACGTGGCAGGCGGTCCCCAGTTCACCCACGTGGCCGACTATCATGCCAAACTGGTGCTGCGCAACGCCGTCTTTCCCTTTGCGTCGAAGGTCGATTACTCGGCCGTTCCCGCTGTCACGTACACCGACCCTGAGGTGGCCCGGGTCGGAATGCTCGAGGCGGAGGCACGGGAACGCTTTGGGAACGTCGAGGTGTTCCGCTACGATTTCGCCGATCTCGATCGGGCTATCGTGGACGGAACCGACGCGGGCTTCGTGAAGGTTATCACTAAGAAGAACGGTAAGATCGTCGGCGCGACGGTTGTGGGGAGCGGTGCAGGGGACCTCATCATGCCGCTGGTGTTGGCCATGAAACGCGGTATCCGCTTTCCCAAGCTGTCGCAGGTCGTCTACCCCTACCCCACGATGGCGGAGGGCATCAAACGGACGGCCGACACCTACTACCGGGAGCGGCTCGCGGGCCGGTCAGGGAGGCTCATGCGACGAGTGGTTCGGTGGCTGGCGTGAGGCTTCGTCCGTTCCTGAAGCTGGGGTTGCTGGTGGCGCTCCTGGTCGGCGCGGCGCTGGTGGTACGCACCACGCCGCTAGGTGAGTACTTCACCCGTGATGGACTTGTGAGCGCGTTGGAGACGGTGCGGAGCTCGATGTGGACCCCAGTGGTCTTTGTACTGGTGTACGCGACCGCGACGGCGCTTGCGCTTCCGGGATCGATACTGACCGTTGCGGGGGGAGCCGTGTTTGGCTTCGGGTGGGGGGCGGTGCTCAACACGATCGGTGCCAACATCGGAGCCAACGCCGCATTCAACCTGGCCCGGGGGCTTGGGAGGGGTGGTGTGGAGCGCATCGTGGGGAGTCGGCTTGGTGGGCTCGACAAGGCCACCGCTCAGCACGGCTTCGTGGGCCTGCTGGTGCTGCGGCTGATTCCCCTGGTTCCCTTCAACGCTCTCAATTTTGGGTCCGGGCTGACGGCGCTGCGGTGGCGTGACTATGCCCTTGCCACCGTACTGGGCATTTTCCCCGGGACGCTGGTGTATACCTTCTTCGCCGACGCGTTGGTGCAGGGGTCCACAGCAGCGAGTGAAGCGGCTCGCACCCGCCTGTGGATCGCAGGTGGGCTCCTGGTAGTGTTGACGCTCATTCCGTTCATTGCTCGGCGACTTGGCTTCAGGCTGCCGTCGAGCTCATCCCGCGAGGTGGTGTAATGCTGCGTACCGCTCGAGCTCTCACGAACGGGTTGGCCGCTCTGGCGGCGGTGCCTGCGCTGCTCGTCGCCCAGGAACTGCCCCAGCATTCAGCCTTCACTACTGTGGTGCGGGCACACCTGCGCGGGGAGTTGGTGGACTACGCGGCGTTGAAGGAGAACTCGGCGGATCTCGATGCATACCTGACGCAGCTCGGGCGAACCGATGCAGCAGTGCTGGAAGGCGCATCGCGCAACGACCGCCTGGCATTCTGGATGAATGCCTATAACGCCTGCGCCCTCAAGCTCGTCATTGAGCACTACCCCATCCGTAAAGCGGGCTTCCCTGCCTCGCTGGTAAAGTCGCTCCAGGGAGTGCCCGCGAACTCGATCCGCCAGATCCCCGATACGTGGAAGCGGGAGTTCTGTCAGGTCGCCGGCAAGGCTCGCGCGCTGGATGAGATCGAGCACGAGATCATCCGGCCCATGGGGGAACCGCGGATTCATTTCGCGGTCAACTGCGCCTCCCGGTCCTGTCCCGTGCTGGCGGCCGAGGCATACACCGGCGACGCGCTCGAGGAGCAACTGGACGCGGCGGTGCAGCGTCTGGTGGCGAGCCCGGAGCACTATCGCCTGGAACGCGGCTCCCGTCCCGTACTCCGCCTCAACAAGGTGCTCGATTGGTACAAGGAAGACTTCGGCGGTACCGAAGGTGTGGTGGACTTCCTGTTACCGTACCTTCCGGCAGATGATGCCCATTACATTCGAGAACACCGTCCGATCGCGGTGGAGTACCTCCCCTACGACTGGACGTTGAATGATGTGGCGGTGTTTGAGAGACAGAGCCTCTAGCGCTCTAATGAGCACTTCGCGGTTCGCAGTTCGCAATTCGCGTAGTGTCACTGCGGACGTGGGTCTCACGAATTGCTAATTGCGAATCGCGAATTGCATCTATGTGAGCGGAGCAATTTGCAGCTCGCAGTTCGCAATTCGTGCGTGTTGCTCCGGGTTCACGAATTGCTAGTTGCGAATCGCGAAGTGCTCAGCTAATGGCTCAAGTCGGCATCATCATCCCCACGCTCAACGAGGCTCCGCGGCTTCCGGGGATCCTCGCAGATCTTCACGACCTCGACGTTCCCACCGATATCGTCGTTGCCGACGGGGGCTCCACCGACGACACGTTGAGCGTAGCGGTCCGGGAGGGAGCCCGTACCACCATCGCCCGTCGCGGGCGCGCATTCCAGCTCAACGCTGGCGCCGCCGAGGCGGAGGGGGAGTGGCTGTGTTTTCTTCACGCTGACGTGCGCGTGCCGCAAGCGGCACGTCGGGAGCTGCGCCACGCGGTGTGCGACCCGGCAACCCACGCGGCCGTCTGGGGGCTGGCCATCGACGCCCCCGACAGGTGGGCCCGGGTGATGGAACTGGGCGCGTATCTCCGGGATCGCCTGGGCGGACTGCCCTATGGGGACCAGGGGCTGATCGTGCGGCGGGAGCTGTTCGACGCCGTCGGAGGGTATCCCACGATTCCCGTCATGGAGGACGTGGCGATGGTGCGGGCCTTGGGTCGTCGCACCCGGGTTCGGAGGCTGGGAGCGCGCCTCGAGGTATCGCCCCGTCGCTGGCTCAGGGAAGGTCCGTACCGAACTTGGGTACGCAATAGCCTGCTTCTCGCTGCCTATCTCGCCGGGATCTCGCCACGACACCTGGCCCGGTGGTACCACGCGGAGGTGGCTTGACCGCCGTGCTGCTGTTCGCCAAGGCGCCGCGTCCAGGCGTGGTGAAGACACGCCTCGCCGCGGAGATCGGCACTGCAGCTGCCCTGGAGGCGTATCGCTGCGTGGGACGGCGCGTCGTCGAGCAGGTGGGGACGTCGTATCCCATTACGGTCTGGTACGACCCTCCAGACGCCCTGTCGGAGGTGAAGGCGTGGCTGGGGGAGCACGAATTCGCCCCTCAGGACGGAGCGGATCTAGGCGCACGACTGTCTCACGCCTTCTCTGCCCATCTCGATCGCGGAGACCGGCCTGTCATCGCCATCGGGGCCGACGCCCCAGGGGTGACGGCAGAGACCATACAAGGGGCCGTGTTGGCCCTCACGCGCTCGGACGTGGTGATCGGGCCCGCCTTGGACGGGGGCTACTACCTGATCGGTGTGACGCGGCTGGTTCCGGAACTGTTCGTCGGCATCCCATGGGGCACGGCGGATGTGCTAGAAGTCACGGTGGAGGCGTGCCGGCGGCACCATCTTCGACTTGAGCAGCTCGCACCGCTGAGGGATCTGGACACGGCAGCCGATTGGCGGGATTTGGGTCTTGCACACCCTTGACCGATTCCCTTGGCAAGCCGCATATTCCTGCGTTTGTCCCTCTGTTGCGAACACCCTCTGAGGTATCCGTCGATGGCGTGGAGAGTGATCGACACCGGCGACGAAGTTTGGCACGTGCAGCCAGCGGCTGAGATGCGGGCGGACGCCCGAACCTGGCACCTCACGCTTTCCTTTCGCGTGAGGAGCTCCGACCGTGAGCCGCGAGCCTTTTGGGCCTCGTTTCCCCTGGAGTCGGCCTCCAAATCGTCATTGTTCAAAGCTGCGGATCGGCTCACGAACGATGCGCTGAAGGAAGTGCTCGTGCAGCACCTCTCATAGGCGACGGCCCCGTTCCGCGTGTCGGTCACACCCGTCCAAGACCTCCGCCGCATCGCCGAAGCCGTTGGCCAGCTTCGTGGCCAAACCGTTCAGGAAGTCGAGATCCGGTCCGATTGCCGTCAACTCCGAGTCACTCTGAGTGACGGCCAGCTGCTGTTAGTGTCGGTGCTGTTGGACCACGAAACCGGAAAGCCCCGGCTCGACGTCGACCTGCTAAGGGAGGCGGCGGAAGAGGTGCACCGCCAGCTCGAGGTGCGGTTCGAGGGAGGACACTAGCCGGCAAGACTTCTGGATATGGTGGAAGCGGAACGGCGGGAACGCCTAAGATTCCTGGACTTCGAGTTCTCCAGGCTGCCGGACGGTCGTTTTCGATCCCGGGTTGTGCTCGAGCGCCACGAGGGCGAGTCGTTCGTGGGATCGGCCGAGGGGCTCGGCTCGCAGGCAGGCGAACTGCGGTGCGCGGCCCAGGCTGCCACCGTAGCCCTCCAGGGGGCGGTTGGGGAGAGGTTCACCTTTGAGCTGCTGGGCGTGAAGTCGGTGCGGGCGTTCGATGCCACCGTGGTCATCGTCTCGCTATCGTGTCACAACGGTATCGCGGCCAGACGGCTCGTGGGATCATGCCTCAGCGACGATCGTGTGCAGCGCTCCGCGGCGCTTGCCGTGCTCAACGCCACAAATCGCCTGCTCGGAAACATCATCTTCACTCCCTGATGCGATGGCTTTCCCCGTGACTCCTCGAATCGGCGGCATCTGTTTGGTGATTCTCTGGCTGGGAACCGCGTGCGCGCCAGGAGGGGGTCCAGAGGCGGTGTCCCCGACAGCAGCCCCAGAGCCGGCGACACCAACGCTGGCGAGTCCGGTGCAGGCAGTAGCCCCCGCTACCACCCCGGAGGACTCGCTGGCGGACCTGGTGGCACTGGAGGCGCTGCACGATCTGGAGTTCGGAAGCCTGGCGAAGGGGGCCGACCACGTCCGTGGCGTCGTGTCGGCGGCGGGGCTGTCTAACCTGGGAGCCCAGCTGCGTAGCGGGGCGGGGTTGCCCCCCGGTCCTCGGGGAGGTCCTGCCAGCGCTGCGGCACCGGCGTACGACCTCGAGATCGAGCCGTTCGCCGACCGTGCCCGCGTCAAGTACTACACGGACTTCTTCCTGGGCCCGGCCCGCAAGCGGTTTAGGATCTGGCTGGGGCGCCTACCCCGGTACGAAGGCATGATCCGAGCCCGGTTTCGGGCGCTGGGCGTGCCTGAAGACCTGGTGTATCTGGCGATCATCGAGAGCGGCTACTCCAACACGGCCGTCTCTCGATCCAATGCGGTGGGCATGTGGCAGTTCATCCGCTCCACCGCGCGGCTCTACGGACTGACCGTCAACACGTGGGTGGATGAACGCCGCGATCCATTCAAGGCGACCGAAGCGGCGGCCCGGCACCTGGCCGATCTCAATGCCCAGTTCGGCTCCTGGTATCTGGCGGCCGCGGCCTACAACGGTGGTGCTGGGCGGGTGTCCCGGGGGATCCGGCGGCTCGCCGCCGATACGGATTCCCTGAGCGATGAAACCTTCTTCCGGCTGTCAGCCCGACGGTACCTGCGGCGGGAGACGCGGGACTACGTGCCAAAGCTCATTGCGGCGACGCTCATCGCCAAGGATCCGGCGAAGTTCGGCTTCACCAGCATCCCGTATCTCCAGCCTCTGGTGTTCGACGAGATCACTGTCCCCGACGCCACGGGTCTGGATGTCATCGCTGAGCTGGCCGACACCACCTCCCGGGCTCTGATGGAGCTCAACCCTCACTACATCAGGGGCGTTACCCCGCCCAACCGGACCTCCATTGTGCGGGTACCCCGTGGTACCGGCACCAAGGTGGCCCGCCGCTACGCCGAGCTGCCACCCGGCGAGCGGGTCAGCTTCGTGGAGCACGTCGTACGCAAGGGTCAGACCCTGTCCGAGATTGGGCAGCGGTATGGGGTGAGCGTGCGGCTGCTGCGGGCTGCCAACAACAATGTCCATCCCAAGCGGCTGCGCATCGGCCAGCGGTTGGTGATCCCCATCAGCGCGGCGGCGCGGACGCAGGCAGCCAGAGGCCGGGCACCACAGCCCAGGCCTCCGGTGTCCGGAGTCCGGTACCACGTGGTGCGCCGTGGGGAGTCCCTCTGGAAGATCTCCCAGCGCTACGGCGTGCGGATCAGCGATCTCAGGCGGTGGAACGGGATTGCGGTGAACGAGGTGCTGCGTGTGGGGCAGCGGCTGGCGGTGGCCCCGCCTGCGGGCGGAACCCAGTAGACAACCAAGGGGCGCATGCTGGGGGCGCAGTGTGCTGCGCCCCTACATTGTTGCACCCTACTGCTGATAACCCTCCATGATCGACGACGCGTAACCGTTTCCGGGATCGCGTCCCTGGTCCAACAACTGCTTCAGACGGCCGGGCCCTCGGTTGTAGGCGAGGAGGGCCAGCTTGGTGTCACCGTATACCTGCAGCAGGTCGTGGAGGTAGCGGAAGCCGATCCTCAGGTTCGTGGCCGGGTCAAACAGCTGCTCCGGCGTGATCCCGGGCTGGTAGAACCTGGCAGTGCTAGGCAACACCTGGGCCAACCCTAGCGCTCCTGCCCGGCTCCGCGCCTTCACCTCGAAGCCGCTTTCCAGCCTGATGACCCGGAAAGCCAGCTCCGGATCGATCCCTTCGCGAACAGCCGTATCGTAGATCAGGCCCACCAGATCCGCCGGAACCTGGTACCTCGCCGAATAGTGTAGGACGGCCCGAGCCCGCTCGAGCTGGAGGCGGGCGAGTTCCAGCTCACCAGCGGTGGTGTCGAGGGACTGGCGCAGCAAACGGAACTGGGACTGCATCGCGGTGCCGGTGTACGCAGCCTCGTGCTCCGGCGATGCGGCAGCCTGGGGCGCCCGAGCGCCTGCGATGCCTCCCAGGAGGAGGACCACGGCCAGCAGCCCCACTCCCCGCAGCATGAGCCGCTGGGTGACCGATAATCGATCCCACGAGGCCGCCAAGTCGGCCGCGAGACGCCTTAGAACGAGTTCTGTTGGTGTCATGCGCTATCCGTTTCTTGCTTCCAGTCTCCCTTGGTGCCGCCCGTCTTCTCCACCAGCCGGATCTCACCAATCTCCATCGTGTGTCCCGCGGCCTTCACCATGTCGTATACCGTGAGCAAGGCCACGGTGACTGCTGTTAGGGCCTCCATCTCCACCCCGGTGCGACCAACGGCCTTGACCTCGGCGTCGACCCGCACCCCCGGAGCGGTCGGGTCCAGGGTGGCCCTGACCTGCACGTGGTCCAAGCCTACGGGGTGGCACAGGGGGATCAGCTCGGCTGTGCGCTTGGCCCCCATCGTGCCCGCTAGCTCCGCCGTAGATACAACGTCGCCCTTGGGTCCTGAGTTTCCCTCGACCAAGCCGAAGGCCTCACGCGACATCCAGATCATGCCGGTCGCCCGGGCCGTCCGCACCGATTCAGGCTTCCCGCCCACGTCCACCATTCTGGCCCGACCGCTCTGGTCTAGGTGGGACAGCTTCACAGGAGACCCTCCAGTTCCGATGCCAGTACGGCCAGGGCGAGCTGTGGATTGGCGTTCCCCCGGGCGGCCGCCCGGGTGCTCTCCACCAGCCTCAGTGCCTTCAGCTGAGCCTCCAGCCTGTTGCTCTCGCTGGTAGAGCCTTCGGCCAACCCGGCTCGAAGCTTGACCGCCAGGGCGTCGAGCACTGCCGTGAATTCGCCCCGGGCGGCCCAGGGCGCCTGGCCGAGGGCCCGGGCGAGCCAGGCCTCCGGGGCCTTGCGTACCGCCGCCAGAAGCTCCTCCGCCGAGCGGTCAGGGCCGTCTGTCTCCTCATCGGCCCCGAGTGCCCCACCGATACTGCCTTCTGCCAGCAGGGTGCGGCGCTCCAGAGCCGCCCCCGTGGGGGCCGGATCCAGCTCGTTGACCAGGAACCGCCGGACCTCCTCGTCAGCGAGCCGTGGCACCCGGACCAGCACCAGCCGGGAGCGGATCGTGGGGAGCAGGGCCTCGGGGTCCGAGGTCGTGAGGATCAGCGTCGTGTCCTCAGGAGGCTCCTCCAGGATTTTCAGAAGCGCGTTGGCGGCCTCCGGACTAGACTCCTGGACCACCAGGCGCTCGGCATCGCCGATGATGAAGACCTTGCGGCTCCCGGTGAATGGGGTGACCCACACCCGTCGGTGAAGCACCCGTGCCGAGGCCAGGGAATGGCTCGCCATCCCGTCAGGACGCCGCCATAGGCCGTCGTTGCGGCGCTCCTCGATGGCCGCGGCAAGCAGCTCCTGGGCCTCCTCGACCTGCTTGTCGGGATCCCCGGCCCTGGGCCGGGGGATCGGCACGAACCAGTGGAGGTCGGGGTGCCCGAGGCTCAGCACTCGGCGGCAGCTGCCGCACTCGCCGCAGGGCGCACCTGGCCCTTGCTCGCACAGGAGGCCCTGGGCGATCCACAGAGCCACGCGCTGCTTGCCGACCCCCGGGGGACCCAGCAACAGGGCTGCCTGCGGGAACCGGCTGGCGGCGAGAGCGCCTGCCAGCCGGTGCAACAAGGCCTCGTGGCCATATATCGGCCGTAGACTCATGGCGGCGAAATGTACCTAGCGCTGTCCAGTCACGGTAGCCGGCTCCGCTCAATGCCCTAAGTCACTGCCCAGCAAGCAATTACAGTTGTCCATCGGCCTCCATCGTAACAGGATACCCCGGCAGCGCAAGTTTGGTTTCTGAGCGAGCGCTCACTCCTTGATGCTCTCCAAGTGAGTATGTCCTCACAACACTCTACCCAGCGGTGTCTATCAGGCCTCGCTGTCATGTCACTGGCACAATGATGCTTCCAGAACCGGCCGGTTTCCGGTGGAGAGTCCATGGTCCGCCCATGTCCGTCCCTCTTGGGGCACCCCACCGGCGGTCCCCGAAGTACGCGTGTGAGCGGCGCGGGGTGCTGGGGTCTTGGGTGTCGGCCTCGCGCAGTTCCTGGAACCAAGCACCCAGCACCTAGCGGCTCCGCTGAGCGCCAACTGCAGCGCGTGGCGGGAGCTGCCGGCGCCCGCAAGCGAGCAACGAACTGCTGTCTCGGCTAGCAGCCCATCTTGCGGCTTGCCCCGCAGTAGCTCGAAGTTGAAAATGTCACCTGCCTAGCTGGTGGTTCTCTACTTATGCTGAAACATGGTACCTCTGGAGGCCAATCGTGCTTGTGCGCGTGCGTGGCTTGTTCAAGGTGTGGGGATTGCTACCTCTACTCGCCGGCGGATTAGTGGTGGAAGGGAACGCCCAGGTGGCTGATGTCGTGTTGCTCGGGGGACGCGTTTGGAGCGGGCCCGGGTCCCCGGTCTCGGGTCGCGGGGTGGCCACGGCAATCGCTGCTGCGGACGGCCGGATTCTGGCGGTGGGCTCCGACCAGGAGGTCCTGCGCTTCGTGGGGCCGAGCACCGAGCGGATCGACCTTGGAGGGCGGCGGGTGGTTCCCGGGTTCATGGATGCCCATACCCATTTCATCGATGGCGGCTTCGAGTTGGCCGGCGTGCAGCTGCGGGACGCTGGTACACCTGAGGAGTTTGCCCGGCGCATCGGTGAGTATGCCGCGGCCCATCCTGGAGAGTGGGTGACCGGCGGGACCTGGGATCACGAGTTATGGGGTGGCGAGCTTCCCCGACGGGATTGGATCGATTCGCTCACTTCGCACAGCCCGGTGTTCGTCAGTCGCCTGGACGGGCACATGGGACTGGCAAACTCCCGGGCGCTCGAGTTGGCTGGGGTTACGGTTGGCACCCCGGACCCGGAGGGTGGTACGATCGTGCGGTACCCGGATGGCCGTCCCACGGGCATCCTCAAGGACGCGGCTCAGGCCCTGGTTGGCCGAGTGATTCCCGGGCCCTCCGAGGCCGAGCTGGATCGGGCTCTTGGGTCCGCGATCGGCCACGCGGCCGCTCGGGGGGTCACCTTGATCACGGACATGGGTTCGTGGCCGGGGCACGAGGCCTACCGGCGGGCGTACGCCCGCGGCGAGCTCGACATTCGGGTCTACAGCGTTGTCCCCATTGGCACGTGGCAGCGGCTTGCCGACTACGTGGCGCGGGAGGGCCGGGGCGACCACCACCTCTTCTGGGGTGGTGTCAAGGGATTTGTGGACGGCTCGCTGGGGTCGACCACCGCCTGGTTCTACGAGCCCTACGTTGATGAGCCGTCCACCTCCGGTCTCATGGTGACTGATACGGCGCAGCTCCGCCGGGCCATCATCGCCGCCGATTCCGCGGGACTGCACGTCATCATTCATGCCATCGGTGACCAGGCCAACGACTGGCTGCTCGGTGTGTATGCGGAGGCCCGAAAGGGCAAGGCGCCCCGAGACCGCCGCTTCCGCATCGAGCATGCTCAGCACCTCACACGCGACGCCATCAGGCGGATCGCTCGGGACGCCGTGATTCCCTCGATGCAGCCCTACCACGCCATCGACGACGGACGCTGGGCGGTGAAGCGGATCGGACCCGAGCGGGTCAAGACCACCTACGCCTTTCGTGATCTGGAGGACGCCGGGGCCCACCTCGCGTTCGGGAGTGACTGGACGGTGGCGCCTCTCGATCCCTTGCTCGGGATTTACGCTGCCGTGACCCGGAGGACGCTGGACGGCGCAAACCCGGGTGGTTGGGTACCGGAACAGAAGATCACTGTGGAAGAGGCCGTCGCCGCGTACACGGCGAACAATGCCTACGCTTGCTCGTTGGAGGAGGTGCTCGGCACCCTCGAGCCTGGCAAATACGCCGACCTGGTCGTCCTCGCTGACGACATATTCTCCATCGATCCGGTGGAGATCGAGCACGCGAAGGTAGATCTGACAATGGTGGGTGGGAAGGTGGTGTATCGGCGACTCGACAGTGAGGAGTAAGGAGTAAGGGGTAAGGAGTAAGGAGTAAGGAGTGAGGAGTCCTCCTCACCCCTCACCCCTACTCCTCACTCTTGGCTGGCGTTCAGCCAGCAGTCGGATCCACCATCTTCCCCATGAACAGGATCGTCCCCGAGTAGTTCTCCCGGATGGCGAACAGGAAGGGACGGTCCACGACCGTCCTGGGCGGCAAGCTGGTGAGGGCCATCTCCACCGCGGTGACCGCTGCCGCCTCGGTGCCCTCCTCGTTCACGTCCACATACGTCTTGTGGAGCACGCGGTTGATGAACACGCCTGCGGTGCCGAACATGTTCTCGAAGTGCGCTCCCGTTTGGTCAAACGCTTCGGCCATGCCAAGTGCCTTGAGAACATCGTTCAAGGTGACATCGTACTCCAGGGTGTACTTCGGCATGCTCACGTAGCGGGAGGTGGAATCGAGCGCCGCCACCCACGCGTCCCACCGCTCCTGGGTGAGCTCCTCTGCCAGCGCGTCGGCGTCGCTGGGCTCGGGCGGGAGCACGATGGTCATACTGTAGGCCTGACCCCCGTAGGGCAGATCCACGATCTGGTAGCCCTCGTCGTACGCGAAACGGATCGGCGTCTCTTCGGCGTACGACATCATGTCCACCGAGACCTCGGAGCCGTCCGCCAGCCGGAACGGGGCGTCTTTCGTCTCATCCTTGTCGAACTGGTACGTCCAGTTTCCCTTGAAGTAGATGGCGTTGATCAGATAGGCGATTACGCCCAGCGGGATGCTCTCGATGATCGTGTCGATCTTCCCCCGTGTAGCCTCGCTCACCCAGTTGTTGATGGTCGGCACCGCATCGGCGCTCCCGAAGTCGAGTGCCGCCACCTCGGCGTCGAAGTAGGTCAGCGTCGCGTCGAGAAAGGCCGGCAGTGGTGTATACTTCAGGTCGTGCCAGATCGAGTTTGCCAAGGTAAACTCGACATGCGGATCGAGATCACGCAGCATGTCGATGAGGCTGCGGTACGACTCGTTGACCTCCTGGAGTGTCATGCCCTGAAGCTCGAGCGTCGCCTGCATCGCTTCTCGCGTGGTGCCTGCTGCGCCGTTGTAGGTCATCCCCAGCGCCATGGCGACACTCAGTGGCGAAACGAAGATGTTGCCGCCCGTCGTGTCCTGCGCGTTGATCTCGCGGAACAGCTTGAAGGCGAAGCGGTTGTCTGCCTGGATCAGGTTGGCCTCCGCAACGCTGAGCTCCCGGGGGAGGCCCGTGATGAGCCGGAAGTCGCCACAATCGCTGACGACCAGGCCCACGGTAACCGGCAGCAGCAGCCGGAACAGTTTTCTCATCGCTACCTCCTCATATGGCGGGCCTCGCGAGTAAGGAGTAGGGTGTGAGGAGTAAGGCGTACCCCTCACTCCTCACCCCTTACTCCTCACTGTGGGTCGCGTTCAGCCCGCCGTCGGATCCATCATCCTCCCCATGAACAGAATCGTTCCCGAGTAGTCCTCTCGGATGGCGAACAGGAATGGGCGGTCCACGTAGATGACTGGCGGTGCGCTTTCAATCATGCGGACGGACGTCACTGCGGCCGCCTCGGTACCCTCCTCGTTCACGTCGACGAACGACTTGTGCTTCACCTCGTCGATCCAGACGCCGCCGCCTTCGTACATCCTGCTGAAGTCCGCGCCGCCGGTGAACGCTTCTCCCATGCCGAGCGCCACCAACACGTCGTTGAGGTTGATCTCGTACTCCAGCGTGAACTTGGGCACGGACACGAACAGGGAGGTCGAATCGAGCCCGGCGAGCCAGCGGTCCCAGCTCTCCTGGGTCAGGTCCCCTGCGAGCGCGTGGATGCCCTGCGGGGTCAGGGGCAGCACGATGGTCATGCTGTATGCCTTCCCGCCGTAGGGAAGATCCACCACCTGTACGTTTTCGTCGCTGAAGACCTGCACCGGGTGCTCGCTCTCCCGGGACATCATCTTGACCGTGGTCTCCGATCCGTCGGCTAGGGTAAAAGCAGCATCCCGAGTCTGGTTCTTGTCGAACTGATACGTCCAATCGCCCTTGAAGTAGATGGCGTTGATCAGGTACATGACTACGTAGGGCGGTATGGTAGCTGGCACGATCTTCGTGATCTTGCCTCGGGTGTTCTCGTCGACCCAGCTGTTGATGGTCTCAGCCGCACCGGGATCGGCAAAATCGAGCCCGCTCACCTCCGCGTCGAAGTAGCGCCGATTGACGTCCAGGAACTCCTGACGCGGTGTCAGTTTCTCCCGGTACCAGATGGAGTTGGCCAGCAGGAACTCCACCCGCGGGTCCAGCTCTGCCAGCAGGTCGATCACGCTGCGATAGGATTCGTTCACCTCCTGGAGTGTCATTCCCTCGAGCTCCAGCGTCCGCTGCATAGCCTCCTGGGTGGTCCCGGCAGCACCGTTGTAGGTCATCCCCAGCGCCATGGCCACGCTCAAAGGAGAGATGAAGATGTTCTTGTCCGGTTTTTCTTGCGCGGTGATCTCTCGGAACAGTTTGAAAGCGAAGCGGTTGTCTGCTTCTATGAGGTGAGCCTCCGCTACGCTTAGCTCCCGTGGGAGGCCAGTGATGGGACCAAAAGCGTCGCCGCAATCGGTGACGACCAGGCCCACGGTAACCGGCAGCAGCAGCCGGAACAGTTTTCTCATCGCTACCTCCTCATTTGGCGGTGCCAGCGAGCGTGAGTGAGGTGTAAGGAGTGAGGTGTAAGGGGTACTCCTCACCCCTCACTCCTCACCCCTCACTCCTGACGCTGCACCGACCTAAATACCCCTCCATAACCAGCACGGTCACAGGCCTGGGAGGAGAAGAGGTGATGGGGAGCAAATGGGAATACTAGAGTCGGGTTTAATGTTTCGCGCCTCACTTGCGGTGCTCTGCTAGCCCGGGTCAAGCCGCCATACTCAGCACCGTTGTCTCATCGGCCAGCCACATGGTGCACGCCAAGGCAAGCTGACTTGGCGCGGGCCACCTCGCGAGCCTAGCGCGAAGCGAGAGGCACGATTCCCAGGTGCGGGACTCGTACATATTCACTCGCAGTTTCTGGTATTTTCATGTGGCACGATTCAGATTGACATCGCTGATCTAGTGCAACTTCTCCGCCGGGCGCCGAACCCTTCGGCCTGGTCGTGGGTGGAGAGACGAGGGTCAGGAGGAGTCACTCGATGAAAGACGTCGTGATCGTAGACGCCGTCCGGACGCCGGTCGGCAATCATGGTGGTGCCTTCCGCGACATATCGCCGCAGGAGCTCGCCGCCACTGCCCTCAAGGGCGTTCTCGGGCGAAACAAGCTCGATCCGTCTCTGATCGACGAAGTGATCTTGGGGTGCATTGCCCAGCCCTCTGACGCGATCAACATCTCCCGCGTTGCGGCTCTCATGGCTGGCGTTCCGATACACGTGCCGGCCATCACTCTGTGCAGGAACTGCGACAGCGGGATGGATGCGATCGTCGATGCATGGCGCCGCATCCAGGTCGGTGACGGCGACATTTACCTGGTGGGCGGTACCGAGTCCATGAGTCAGATCCCCTACCAAGTCAAGGGCGCACGCTGGGGCCTTAAGCTCCGCCACGCAGAGTTCACTGACGCCTTGTGGGACGGACTCACCGATCCCATCTGCGGGCAGATCATGGGTCGCACGGCGGAAAACCTCGCTGAGGAGTTCGACATCAGTCGGCAGGAGCAGGATGAATTCGCCGTCCAGTCACACAAGAAGGCCTTCATGGCCCAACGGACGAAGAAGTTCGACGACGAAATCGTCCCGGTGGAGGTCGTGAAGCGAGTGGCGGGAATCGAGGTGGCTCGGGAGCAAGTCCGCCAGGATGAGACGGTCAACGTCGCACTGAGCGTGCAGAAGGCTGCGCTGTATCCCACCATCTTCAAGGAAGATGGCGGTACGGTGACCCCGGCCAACGCCTGTGGCATCTCCGACGGTGCCAGTGCCATGCTCGTGATGTCGGCGGACAAGGCAAAGGAGCTCGGTCAGAAGCCCATGGCCCGTGTGGTCTCTTACGGATACGCCGGGGTAGAGCCCGAACGGATGGGGATCGCTCCGGCGCTGGCGATGCCGCGGGCGTTGGACAAGGCTGGCCTCACAATGGACGACATTGACCTTGTCGAGATCAACGAGGCGTTTGCCGCCCAAACCATGGCGGTGGGCAAGAAGATGGAGCGAGACGGCCACAACTGGGACTGGGAGAAGCTGAACGTCAACGGCGGCGCCATCGCCCTCGGCCACCCGGTCGGGTCGAGTGGCTGCCGTATCGTGGTGACGCTATTGCATGAGATGAAACGTCGCGGCTCTCGCTACGGAATGGCGTCACTATGCGCCGGCGGTGGACAGGGCAGTGCACTCATCGTGGAGCAGGTGAACGGGCCGACCAAGTGAAGCAGGAGAGCACGTGAGGCGTGACTGAGCGCGCCTCGCGAAGAAGGGGGCAGTCAGCCATGTACATCTTCAAAGCAGCGGTTGTCGGCGCTGGCGCGATGGGAGGGGAAATCGCCCAGGTGATCACTTATGCCGGCCTGCCTGTCGTCATGAAGGACATCGATCAGCAGATGCTCGACAAGGGCACGGAGCGGATCAACAGCATCTACGAGCGTCGGGTAGCGAAGGGCAAGATGTCGGGCGACGAGATGGACAGCAAGCTAGCACTCGTCACCCCAACCCTCAGCTACGACGAGTTCGGCGACGTCGACATCGTGATCGAAGCGGTGCCCGAGATCATGAAGGTCAAGCAGGCAGTATTCAAGGAACTGGACGAGGTCTGCCCGGAGGGGACGATCTTGGCCAGCAACACCTCGGCGCTCTCGATCAGCCAGATGGGCGCGGTCACCAAGCGTCCCCACAAGGTGATCGGGATGCACTTCTTCAACCCGGCCCACGTGATGAAGCTGGTCGAGATCGTCCGGGGCGAGGCTGCGGATCAGGAGACGGTGGATGATGTGGTGGGCTTCGCAGAGTTGCTTCGCAAGATACCGGTAGTAGTCAAGGAGTGCCCTGGCTTCTTGGTGAACAGGCTGCTGATGCCGTATCTCAACGAGGCCACGCTAGCCCTGGAAGAGGGCGCAGCTACCGCCTCTGAAATTGACGAAGCGATGGTGTCCTACGGCTGGCCCATGGGTCCGTTCACGCTGATGGACTTCCTCGGCCTCGATGTGTGCTATCACGTGGGCTCCTACCTCGGCTCCCAGTACGGTGACCGCATGAAGGGCGCCGAGCTCCTGGGCCGCCTGGTCGAAGCAGGGCGCCTTGGCGAGAAGTCGGGCGCCGGGTTCTATGGATACGGTGACCAGACTGACGAGCCCGTCAAAGCCATGATCTCCGAGATCAGCGGAGGGAACAGGCTCAGCGAGTTCACGCCCGAGCGCCTGATGTACGCGATGTTCAACGAGGCAGCCCGCTGTGTCGAAGAGGAGATCGCCGACGTCAAGGACATCGACATGGCCATGATCGCCGGTACTGGCATGACTCACCAGGGTGAGCGGATCGGACCGCTGGCGCTGGCGGATCGCATCGGGCTGGACGTCATCGTGGAGCAGCTAGGGAGCTATGAGCGGGAACTCGGCCCGCGCTTTCATCCCGCTGACAAGTTGGTGGAGTTGGTGAAAGCGGGTCACACCGGTGAACAGGCGCGCACCGGTTTTCTGGAGCACGTGTGATGGTGGGTGGACGGAAACCGGCGAGGTGAAGAGCCCGGCGTCGCCTGGGAGGCGACCCGCTAGGCAAGGAGAAGACCATGGGTGAGCGAGAATACGTTCGACATTCCATTGAGGAGCGCGTTGCTACGATCGTGCTCGATCATCCACCGGTGAACGCCTTCAACACGCAAACGCTCCAGGAGCTCGACGGCACACTCGACGAGCTCCTGGGGGCCGCTGAGGTGAAGGTGATCGTGATTACCGGCGGTGGGCAGCTGGCCTTCGTTGCCGGGGCCGACATCGGTGAGATCAGCGACCTCCTCAAGTCCAAGGATATCGAGAAGGCGCAGGCGCTACTCGATCTGGGAAAGTGTGTGTTTGACAAGATCGAGCAGGCTAACAAGCCCGTGATCGCCGCGATCAACGGCATCTGCCTCGGCGGGGGACTGGAGATGGCAATGGCATGTCACCTGCGCATCGCCGGCGACCGAGTGCGACTGGGCCAACCCGAGATCAACCTGGGCATCATCCCCGGCTGGGGCGGTACCCAGCGACTGCCACGCATCGTCGGTCCGTCCAAGGCGACCGAGATGATTCTGACCGGCGATCCCATCACCGCGCAAGAAGCCAAAGCCTGGGGCCTGGTGAACATGGTGGTGCCGGGCGATGCCGTGATGCGACAAGCCACCGGGCTGGCTCGCAAGATTGCCGCGAAGAGCGCAGTCACAGTCGCGGCGGCCCTCGAGGCCATCAGGCGCGGTCTCGAGGCGAGCCTGTCGGATGGTCTGGCGGCGGAAGGAGAGCAATTCCTCGGCCTCTCCAGCAGTCATGACGCCGCAGAGGGCGTCGCGGCCTTCCTGGAGAAGCGCCAGCCGGCGTTCGCGGACAAGTAGCCGCATATGAACGCGGTTGTCGCGAAACGGATCGAGGCTGCGGCAGCGACCGCAGATCCACGCTGAAGGTCGTATGGACTTCTCGCTGTCCGACGAGCAGAGAATGCTGCGCGACCTGTTCCGCCAGTTCGCGGAACAGGAGGTGGCGAAGGTTGCGGAGGAAGCGGACAAGAGCGAAGCGCTGCCCGTCGCGCTGCTGCAGCAGGCTGCGGCCCAAGGCTTTTTCGGCGCGACCATCCCTGAGGAGCATGGTGGGGCTGCCCTGGACTGGCTGTCCTTCACGCTGCTCATCGAGGAACTGGCCAAGGCGTGCCTGTCCACGGCCCTGACAGTAGGCCTGCACGTGGCCCGTACGGCGATGGCCGTCCTGGACGCCGGTACGGACGCGCAGCGGCAACAGTACCTACCGCCCATGGCAGCAGGCGAGGCCATTGGTGCCTTTGCCTTTACCGAGCCGGAGGCGGGTTCCGACCTGACGCATCTCCAGACCGTCGCCGAGGGCGACGGGGACAGCTATGTCATCAATGGCACCAAGTGCTGGGTGGCCAACGCGGGGCTTGCCGGCCTGTTCGTGGTCTTCGCCGCGACCAAGCCGGAGGCGGGAGAGAACGGCATCTCGGCGTTCGTGGTGTCGAGCGACAACCCCGGAGTGCTGGTGGGATACCGGGAACCCACGCTGGGCTTGCGAGGCCTTGGGGTGTACACGGTCTACTTCCAGGACTGCGTCGTGCCGCTGGCGGACCGGCTAGGTGCAGAAAACGAGGGCTGGATCATCGGACGACGAGCCGAAGATCGTGCCCGCCTCATGATCGGGGCGTCGGCCCTCGGAGCCGCACAGGCCGTGCTGGAGTCGGGAATCAGGTTCTCCGTGGAGCGCGCACAGTTCGGGGGGCCGATCGCCAACAAGCAGGCGATCCAGAACTTCATCGCTGAGACCGCCGTGGAGATCGAAGCGCTGCGGAGGATGGTCCACTTCACCGCGTGGCAGGCGGATACCGGGCAGGAATTCGGTCACGACGCAGCGATGCTGAAGTCCTTCGCGGCCAGGGTGGCCACGGACGCCGCCGATCGCATGGTACAGACGCACGGAGGGTATGGCTACATGGAGGACTATCCCGTGGCGCGAGTGTATCGCGACGTGCGGGCGCTGCGCATCTTGGGCGGCACGGACGAGATTCAGAAGGCATCGGTGGCTCGTGAGGTGTATCGCCAGCACGATTTCGGTGGGTAGACCGGATGGATTTCGCGTTCGCTAGGGAACACATCGCACTGCGCCGCATGGCGCGAGAGTTCGCCGAAGCGGAACTCCGGCCAATCGCGAAGGAGATCGACACCTGCGGGCAGGTGCCGGAGCGGATCATACGGCAGCTTGGCGAGCTCGGGCTCCTGGGAGTGCCGTTCCCCCAGGAGTACGGTGGGATGGGCGCCGGGGAGATCGGCTACTGCATCGTGATCGAGGAGCTGAGCCGAGTCTGCGCCTCGACTGCTACCATGATTGGCGCCCATATCGGCATCGGCGCCATGGCCATTCACCTGGACGGCACTGAGGAGCAGAAGCGGGAATACTTGATCCCTCTCGCGCGCGGAGAGAAGATTGCCGCCTTCGCCCTCACCGAGCCCGACGCCGGTTCTGACGCGGCAGCGATCAGCACACGGGCCACACCGGAGGGCGATTGCTACCTGGTGGATGGGACCAAGATCTACATCACCAACGGGCCAATCGCCGACGTGGTGACCATCATGGCCGTGACCGACCCTGCCCTGGGCGCCCAGGGGGGTGTGACGGCCTTTATCGTCGAGTCGCAGTGGGACGGCTTCAGGGTCGGCACCATCGAACACAAGATGGGCATCAGAGGTAGTCGGACATCCGAGCTCGTGTTCGATGGGCTGCGCGTGCCCAAGGCAAACGTACTGGGGGAGGTGGGACTGGGGTTCGTCACTTTCATGAAGACCCTTGATGTAGGGCGCATCACGATAGCCGCCGCCGGCCTTGGCGCCGCGCGAGCCGCGCTCGAGGCATCGCTGCGCTGGGCCAAGACACGGCGGCAGGGCGGCCGTGCCATCGCGCACAATCAATCCATCCAGTGGATGATTGCCGATATCGAGGCCGAGCTCGAGGCGCTGCGGGCGCTGGTGTACCGCACGGCCTGGCTGGTCGATAGCGGCCGGCCGTTCAGCCGGGAGGCGGCGTGCTGCAAGCTGTTCGGTTCTGAGGTCGCCGGCCGGTGCATCGATCGAGCCCTCCAGATCCACGGTGCCCTCGGCCTGAGCCGGGACTTCCCCATGGAGCGTGCGTTTCGTGATGCTCGTATCCTCCAGATCTTCGAGGGCACCAGCGAGATCCAGCGGGTGGTGATCGCTAGTGACCTGCTCCGCAAGGAAGGCGTCCGGATCAGCCCCTAGCCATGCGAGTTCTGGTTCCTGTTAAACCGATCCTCGATCCGGCCGGCTTCGTCGTCAACCGGAAGGCGGGCAGGATATTCGTCAATGAAGAGAACTTCGTCACCAACCCCGTCGACAGAAGGGCGCTCGAGGCCGCCCTGCGTCTCAAGGATTCACACCGAGCAGAAGTGATCGTCACTAGTGTGGGCTCACCCCGCGCCGACGACGCACTGAGAGAGGCTTTGGCGATGGGGGCCGACCAGGCAATCCTGGTGACGGATCCGGCCTGCGAGCAGCTGGATGAGGTGAGTGTGACACGGGCACTGGCCGCGGTGATACGCTGCCTGGGCGGCGTCGAGTTGGTCTGCCCGGCACAGGTAGCCCTCGACACCGGCGGTGCCCAGGTCGGCCCCCGACTGGCCGAAGCCCTCGGTTGGGCGTTCCTCGACTCGGCGCTTTCAATGGAGCTGGACCGGAATACGCTACGGATCGTCCGCGCCGAGGACGGTCGCTTCGCCCGGTTTGAGGCCGAGCTACCGGCGGTTGTGACGTTCGCGGAGGGCGCACCCCGACAGCGATATCCCAGGGGACCGGAGCTGATCAGTGCCTACCGCGACGCCGAGGCCGTGGAGCAGTGGGATCTGGCGTCCCTCGACCTGGTTCCCGCCGATGTCGAACCAGTGATGATGGAGCACGGCCCGTCGTTCCCGCCGGAGAGGGAACTGGGGCGGCGGCTGACGGGGTCCGTTGAGCAGCTGGCTAGTGCCCTGGTGAGAGAGCTGGAAGGGAGCTGAGTTCATGGAGCTCGACGCCCTCGAAGCCCTGCTGGGTGAGAGTCTACAGGTCGAGGAACATCGTGACATCTGGGTGGTGGCCCTCGGCGATGGGCTCCCCACCGACCTGATCGGAGAGGCCCGCCGTATGGCGGACGCCCTCGGTGCCTATGTGCACGTCGTGGGGCCCGCGGCCCAGGCCAAGACGGCGATCGCCTGCGGTGCCGATCGGGTCCACACGGTCGAGCCGCTCGATTCCCCTGAAGCGAGCGTTGCCACGCTCGACGCAGCGTTTGCGGCGCAGAAACCCGAGTTCGTGCTGTTCCCGGCCGGCAGCCTGGCGCAGGAGGTTGCTCCCCGCCTGGCCGAACGCATGCGCGGCGGACTGGTGATGAACTGCGCTGCTCTGCGTCTCGACGAGGTCGAGCGGCGGGTGATCGCTTCGTGTCCGGTCTACAGGGGGGACTACTTCCTGGATCGGTCTAGCAGGTCCAATCCACAGATGTTCACCGTGCGACCCGGTGTGTTCAGCGAGCCTGTGGAGGATGAAACGCGCGTGGGGGAGACTGTCGCGGTGCAGGTGTCCGCGGCCGTATCGCCCATGGTGCGATCCCTCGGCCCAGCCCAGTACACACCGTTGCCCACTCCGCTGCGCGATGCCCGGCGGGTAGTCGCGGTCGGCCGCGCTGGGAATGACAGCGCCACCGTGGGCATCGCTCAGAAGATTGCGGAAGTGCTCGAGGCCCACTTCGCCGGCGACCGCTCGGCCTTCGACTCGGGGTTCATCGCTCGAGAGCAGATCATCGGCGTAGTTGGAACCGAGGTCGCTCCCGAACTCTACCTGGCCATCGGGATCTGGGGCGATATCCTGCACAACGCGGGAATCGAGGGCGCACGCAAGGTGGTCGCCGTCCATCCGGATGCCCGCGCCCCCATGCTGCAGATCGCCGATGTGGCCGTGGTGGCAGAGCCGGTGGAGTTGCTGCCGCGGCTGCTTGAGGCTCTGAAGGAGTAGGTGCGCGGTGAGCGGTGCGCGGTACGCGATACGCGGGAGGGGAGTGGGGAGCGGGACTCGGGGTCTGGCTTGAGCAGCTTCGACGACTCAATGGCCAGACTCTGGGACCGCTCCCCGCTCCCCGCTCCCCTCAAACCGCGAACCTCACACATATCACCTTGGACCGGTACCGGCTGTGTCATTCCTCGCTGCTCCCTCAGCGCTCCCGCCAAATCCTCCAGGTGTCCACCACTTCATCTCCCTGCACGACGTGGTAGCGGTCAAAGCAGGAGACTGCCAGGCACGCGTGGTTGGGGAGAATCCGCACCCTAGAGCCGACGGGCAGCGGCTTACTCACCATCCCGTGCTCCTGGCTGAGGGAGACTAGGCGGGCATCGGGCCGCAGGGTGCCGGCGGCGTAGTCCTGGTAGATCTCACCCATCGTCGGCTGCGGTGCAGGACCACGGGCGGTGTCCTTGGACAATGCCAGGGCACCGGCGTCGGTCACGGAGTGCTTGCTTCCCGGTTGTGAGGAGACGACGCTGGCCAGGACGGTGACTGCACACTCCCGGGGCGTGCAGGTTCCCAACAGCACCTGGGTGTAGTCGTGGAGCGCGTAGTTGCCGGGCCGCGCCTCGGTCACGCCCTCCAGGTGGTCCACCACCGCCAGGGCAGGCGTCGAACCGACGCTGACGCCGTCCACCCGCACCCCCTCTGCGCGCAGCCTGTCTGCGAACTCCACCATCACTTGCCGCTCTTGCGTCGCCACCCGGGCGATGTCCTCCCGGGTCCGTCCCTGGTAGGCGTGGCCCGAGTGGGTAAGGATGCCGTCGAAGTCCAGGGTGTCTGAGCCGTGCAGCGTTCGGGCGAGCTCCAGGGCGGTGAGAGACTGGGGATCAACTCCCACCCGGTGATACCCGCAGTCGACTTCTAGCCACACGTGAAATGGATGTTCGGCGCGCTCCAGAGCGTATATCGCTTCTGAAGAATCCACTACCAGGCGAAGCGTCACACGTTTGGCTAGGTCCAGCACTTCGTCGAGACGGTTGAGGATGAGGGGAAACGCCCAAGTGATGTCTTCGAATCCATGCTCCGCGAAGGCGCGAGCTTCGGGAAGCGTCGCCACGGTGATGCCCCTTGCCCCCAGCGCCCGCTGTCGCTCAGCGATCTCCGCGCATTTGTGGCTCTTGATGTGTGGCCGGAGAGATACGCCGAGCTCTTCCGCTCGCCGCGCCATGCGCTGGAGGTTCCCCTCGAGCACATGCTGGTCCAGCAACAGAGCGGGCGTCGGGAGCTCGGCGATGGTCGTCATGGTCCGTTTCAACAGGACGGGGTGGCTGCCCAAGTTTCGCTCCACGCAGCGCACCGGTGCAAGAGAAGAGCGACCCCCACCGCACGAAGCGGTGAGGGCCGGTTCATCTTCGCGGGACGGCAGCTTGCCTACTGGCCCAGCAACTCCTGCACCACGCGGCCGGCACCGTAGATGTGACGGAGAGCCTCCACGATGGCCTCGGCGCGCACGGAGATCGAGCGGCGGACGTCCTCGACGTTGATGATGTAGCCTGACAAGCTCTCGATGTTCCCGTCGAACAGGAGACCGACGACTTCCCGATCCTTGTTGATCAGCGCGCTGCCCGAGTTGCCGCCCACGGTATCGTTGGTCGAGCACATGTTGAGGGGCGTGCTCATGTCAAACTCGGGTGGCGGGTCGAGCCACCGATCAGGCAGCGCCCAGTCCGCCGCGTCCTTGTGGCTATAGTGGCGGTCGTACAGGCCGTAGAACGTAGTCCAGGCCGGCGCCTTGGTGCCATTGTAATCGTAGCTCTTCACCACACCGTCCTGGATCCGCAAGGTGAAGGTCCCGTCCGGTGGTTGTGAGGTTCCGTACAGGTCGAACACGGCCCGCCCGAGCTTGGCGGTGCGAACGTTCTCGGCGTTGCTGAGCTGCTGGAATCGGCCACTAGCCTGCTGCACGCGGGGGACCGTTTCCCGCACCAGGCTCAGGGCCGGATCCGTGCTGCTGAGGATGTCGGCGGGGCTGTCGAGCAGGGCCCGGCGGGCTTCTGGATCGGTCACAGCCGTCGCTGCCGCGATAAGAGCTCGGGCGGCATCAGGGGGGCTTTGCCCCGCAAGGGCCTGCTGCGCGAAGGGGTCGTCTCTGCCCAGGAACTTGATGACGTCGCCGATCTGTGCTTCCAGGAAGTGACCGTCGAGGCGCGTGTCGATCTCTCGCTGGCTGAGCCGATTGCGTAGCCGCTGAAGCACGCTGTCGGGGGCACCGCCCCTGACGGCCTGGGCGTACTCGAGCATCCCCGCTGCCGTGGCCAGTGTCTGGGATCTGGTAGATCCGCCTAGGTTCAACGCCAGCACGATCGGGTAATACTCGGCCATCTGCTTCCTGAGGTCGGCGATCTCGTCCCATAGGGCCCCGTACTTCCGATTGAGCTCGGGATTACCCGCAACCGCTTCTCTTACTTGCTGTTCCCATCCCAGCTTCCGGGCCATGATCGCCGGGTCGTTCAGGGCCTTCTCACGGCCGGCATAGCGCTTGAGGGAGTTCATCCAGCCGAAGTACTGATTGATATACCTGGACCGCTGCTCCGGATGGTGCTCCATGTAGCGGGCAAGAATGTCGGTCCGGGTCTTGAGCAGACTGACGATGAAAGGCTCCCGGTAGTCGCGGTAGAACTCCAGCTGCGCCATGGTGCTCAGGCGCTCCGTCGAGCCGGGATTCCCGATCACGAAGACGGGATCGCCCTCGTTAGCTCCTTCCTCGCTCCAACCGAGATACTGCGCGGGTCTGTACGGATCGCCGTTCTCGTCATAGACCCGGAAGAATGACACGTCCAGTACGTATCGAGGATAGGTGTAGTTGTCCGGATCGCCGCCGTAGTAGCCGATCTGCAGCTCCGGCACGAAGACGAGTCGGACGTCGGTGTACCGCTTGAAGCAGTACATCGAGTACTTGCCGCCGCTGAACAGCTCGGTCACGCTGCAGCGCAGCTCGTGTGCGGCACTGGCGCTGTCCCCGATGGACCCGATGCGGGCGTCGCGCGCCTCCACCTGTCGGGCGTCGGGGGCCGCTGGGTCGATGGCGGACTGCACCAGGCCGGTGACGTCCTCCAGCACGATCATCTGGTCGGCCCACATGTTGGGGGCTCGCCGCTCATCCTCGAGGGTCTCGGCGTAGAAGCCCTCATCGAGCAAGTTCTCGCCCTCCCGCGTGACCCGCGACACGTGGCGGCGGGCGCAGTGGTGGTTGGTCATCACCAACCCGTTCTCGGACACGAACGAGGCCGTGCAGCCGGGGATCCGGAGCGCGGCCATGCGGGCGGTGGTGAGCCACTCCGCGGTGGGTCGGAAGTTGTAGGCTTCCTGGAAGTAGTCCAGCGGTGCGTTCTCGAACGTCCACATCTTGCCCATGTCGAACCGTCCCGGCTCGAGAGGCTTGACGGGGGCCTCGACCTCCACCACGACGGTCTCGGGTGCCGCGACGGGCGCCACGGTCGCGGGCACCGTGCCGGTGGATGAGGCACAGCCCGCCGCGACTAGGCTGAGGGCCGCCAGGCTGGCCGCATACGGAAGGTATGTGCTCATAGATTCCTCACTGACTGAGAGATGCTGGCAATCTGAAGGCGAACCCTCGGGCGTCCTGCTCGAAGCTGGCAGGCACCTCAAGAGCCGTACAGCGGCCACCCGCGGGAACACCCACACCCTCATGGAAGCTAGCCGCCGTCTGAGGGGGTGGAAGGCCTGTTCCGGCGGGCAATATCCCACAAGCGAGCGGCCCCCACCGCATGGAGCGGTGAGGGCCGGCGAGACTCCGCAACGTCGGCGACGCTACTTGCGCAGCAGCTCCTGCACGATGCGGTCGGCACCGTAGATGTGCTCCAGCGCCTCGACGATGCCCGCTGAGTGCACCGACACGGCGCGGGCATCGCTGGTGTCGAAGATGTAGTCGCCCGTCAGGCTCTCGATGTTGCCGTCGAAGATGAGGCCGACGACCTCGAGGTCGGTGTTGATCACCGGGCTGCCCGAGTTGCCGCCGATGATGTCGCTGGTGCTCACCATGTTGAGCGGCGTCCCCATGTCGAACTCGGCCGGCGGGCTGAGCCACCGCTCCGGCAGGTCCCAGTCCTCCTCGCCCTGGTGGGCGTAGTGCCGGTCGTACAGGCCGTAGAAGGTGGTCCAGGCTGGCGCCTTGGTGCCGTTGTACTCGTAGCTCTGTACCACGCCGTCGGCGATGCGCAGCGTGAAGGTGGCGTCGGGCGGCAGGGACGTGCCGTGGACCTCGAACACGGCCAGGGCGAGCTGGGCTGTCTTGGCCTCCTCCTCACTCACGAGCTGCTGGTACCGCTGCACCGCCCGGCCGTAGCGCGGCAGGGTCGCCCGCACGAGGCTCAGCGCCGGGTCGGAGCTATTCAGGATGCGGGTGGGGCTGTCCAGCAGCGCGTTGCGCGTCTCTGGGTCGACGACCGCCGTGGCGCGTTCCATGAAGGCTGCCGTGGCCGCGTGCAAGGAGTCGCCCTGCAGCACGCTGGTGACGAACGGATCGTCGTCGCCGAGCCAAAGGATCACGTCCTGGATCCGTGCCTCCAGCATGTGGCGGTCGAGCCGGGCGTCGATCTCGGTCTCCTCGATCTCGGCACGCAGCTCGTCCACCTGCTCCTGCGGCGCGCTCCCTACCATCCGGGCGTATTGCAGCATGTCGGCTGCCGTCTGGATCGTCTGGGGCGCGGCGAGCCCATTGAAGGGCGTGAGCGCCCAGATTGTGGGATACACCTCCCTCATCTGTGCGCGCAATGCGGCGATCTCGTCCCACAGCCCCGCGTACTTGCGGCGCAGCTCCAGATCGTTGCTGACCGCCTCCTTCAGCTCCATCTCCCAGCCCAGCTTGCGGCCCATGACGGCCGGATCGTTCAGGGCCTTCTCCCGTCCGACGTAGAGCTTCAGGCTGTTCATCCAGATGGCCCATAGGTTGATCAGGTCGTCGCGCGTCTCCGGGTGGTGATCCATGTAACGCTGCAGGATGTCGGTGCGCGTCTGCAGCAGGTGTACCAGGATCGGCTCGTCGAAATCCCGGAAGAACTCGAGCTGTGCCATGGTGCTCAGCCGGGAGGTGGAGCCGGGGTTGCCGATCACGAAGACGGGGTCGCCCTCGGCCGCCCCGGCGGCGCTCCACGTGAAATATCGGGAGGGCTGGTACGGGTTGCCGGCCTCGTCGTACACCCGGAAGAGCGTCACGTCCAGGTTGTAGCGCGGGTACGTGAAGTTGTCGGGGTCCCCGCCGAAGTAGCCGATCTTGAGCTCGGGGGTGAACACCAGGCGGACGTCGTCGTACCGCTTGAAGCAGTACATCGAGTACTTGCCGCCGTTGTACAGCTCGGTCACGTCGCAGTCGAGTCCGTGGACGGCATCGGCGCTATCGGCGATCGCCTCCTGCCGCGCCTCCAGTTCCTGGGCCCGCCGCGCCTCAGACGCCGAGGGGCTCACCCCGGCCTGCACGAGCGCCGTGACGTCCTCCATCAGGATCATCTGATCCACGTAGAGGTCGGGCACCCGCCGCTCCTCGGCCATGGTCGTGGCGTAGAACCCGTCGTCCAGGAGACTCTCCCCCTCCTGGGTGACGCTCGTCGTGCTCTCGCGCGCGCAGTGATGGTTGGTCAACACCAGGCCGTCGGACGACACGAACGACGCGGTGCAGTTGGGAAGCCGCAGTGAGGCCATGCGGACGTGGTCCAGCCAATCCTGCGACGGTCGGAAGTCGTAGGCCTCCTGGAAGTAATCCAGCGGCGCGTTCTCGAAGGTCCACATCTTGCCCATGTCGAACCGGCCCGGCTCCAGCGCCTTGAGGGGCGCCTCGACTTCCACCGCGACCGTTTCGGGTAGGGCAACGGGCGCCGTGGTAGCGGGCGCCGTACTGGCTGAAGGGGCACAGCCGGCGGCGACCAGGGCCAGGGCCGCGAGGCCGACGGCATACGGACGATGTGTGCTCATGGAGTCCTCGCTGATTGACTGAACGGGGCCTAAAGATACCCAACGCCCGAGAGGGCGGGGAACCCACCGCGGGCGTTGGGTACCGTGTGCCCCGTGGACCTGATGCCTACCGCACCAGATGCAGTGCCGACTGCCGCTTCAGCACCCACCGCACCTCACCCTCGGGCGTCAGCGCGGCCTCCTCCTCGAGCATCATCCGGACCGGCTGATCGTCCCACTCTGGAACGGGGGTGGTGGCCTGGAGCTCGATGGAATGCCAGGTCCCTGCCCGAATCGGTACGTCGCCCGGGCCCGGCACCCCGTCCTGCCTGTCCCACAGGCCGATCAGGGGGCCGGCGCCGTGGCCGTGCTCGCCGATGGGGTGCGTGTAGATGGTGCCGTCGATGCCCGCCTCCCGCATCGCCGCCTGAGCGGCGAACAGAATCTCGTTTCCGGTGCGGCCCGGCCGCATCTCCGCCAGCAGGATGTCCTGCAGCCGATTGGCGTTGTACAGCGCCTGCCTGATTCCCTCGGGCGCGTCGGTCTCGCCCTCCCGTAGCACATAGCCCATGTGCTGCGTGTCGGTGTTGAGCCTGAGCGCGGTAATCCCCACGTCGCAGTGCAGCACGTCGCCCCGCAGGATGACGGGCGCCGTCGAGTCGGCCATGCTCACGCCGTGCCGCTGGATGTCCACCGAGGGCTGGAACCAGGTGCCGAGGCCCAGATCGTTGAGCCGCTGCCGGAACCACCACACGACGTCCGCCGTGGTCGTGACGCCTGGCGTGATCACCTGACTTGAGAACATGGTGGCGATGAGCTCGTGGACCAGTTCCTCCATCTTGCGGTACGTCGGGTCCATGGAGGGCACGCGGATCGCGAGGTAGTCGAGCGCCAGTGTCTCGGCGCGCACCACGCGAGCGCTCAGCTCCGGACCGAGCGCCTCCTGCAGCTGCTCCCACTCTCCCGCTGCTAGGCCGTCGGCGAAGTGGAGGTCGTGGGAGATGTTGACGGCGATGTTGCGCGGGTCGCGCTCGCGGATCACTTCGACCACGAAGTTCCACTGGTCCTTTCCCCAGAACTCGCGGGGGCGACCGTCGGGTGCCTGCTCGGTGGCCCGCACCACCTCGTACGCCCCGCCCTGCGAGCCGCCGCCGATGGTGATGCGTTCGACACCCTCTTCGAGACCGCGGTCGTGGAAGATGAAGACGGTGCGGCGCCGTGCCGCAAACCGCGTGGGAGCAGCGAGCGCCTTGAACAGTGGGTCCTCGTTGTACTCCCGCATGGGGATCACCCACATCTGCACGTCGTGCTCCCGCATGAGCGGGGGGAGCACCGTCTCGAGGCGCTCCTCCAGCCACTGCTGCTGGAGCACCGCCTGCTCGCGCAGCGTGCCGAAGGGACGTTCGGGGGTCGCCGTCTGGCCGGCGAGCGGCCCGGCGGCGAGCATGACGATCAAAGCGGTCGTGAGCGAGACTCGCATCGTTCCACACCCGGGGTCGAGTTGTCGGTACACGCGCCCGTGACCCGCCGGCTCTCGTGCGGGCCGACTCTCAAGCGCTCGATTGCGGAAGAAGATACGCCCGGGTCGGGGGAGGGGGAATCGGGTGCGGCCGGTGTCAGGAGCGCTAAGTTTCCTACGCGGTCCCGGGTGTAGCCCGGGCCTTATCTCGCGGCGGACGGAGCGGATGATGACGGAGTCCCACCCCAACCCCCTGGAGCTCACCGGACCCGAGATGCGCTCCCTGGTGGATGTTGCGATGGAGCGCATCGTGGACCATGTGGTGTCGCTGCCGGATCAGCCGTCGTTCGATCTCGACGGTGCAGCAGAGACGGCACGGTCGCTGGTGGAGCCGATGCCCGAGGGGGGAACGCCCTATCAGGAGCTGCTCGATCTGCTGTTCGAGCGCGCGGCGCCGAAGAGCTTCAACACCGCGGGGCCGGGCTACCTCGCCTACATACCCGGCGGTGGGATCTTCCACTCCGCGGTGGCGGACCTCATCGCCGACTCCGTGAACCGCTATGTGGGAGTGTGGCTGGCGGCACCGGGGCTGTCGCAGCTTGAGGCCAACGTGGTGCGCTGGTTCTGCGATATCGTGGGGTATCGGCGAGAGGCTCGCGGCTTTCTCACGTCGGGCGGCTCGCTCGCCAACTTCTCGGCCATCGCGGTGGCGCGCAGGGAGAAGCTCCCTCACGACTTCCTAAACGGCACGCTCTACGCCTCCGACCAGGTACACCACTCGGTGGAGAAGGCCGCCATCCTAGCCGGCTTCCCGCCGGAGAGCGTGAGAATCGTGCCGTCGGATGAGCGGTTCCGTATCAAGCTGGATGTGCTGGCGGAACTGCTGGAACGGGACCGAGCCGTGGGGCGGGCGCCATTCCTCCTGGTGGTGAGCGCCGGCACTACCAACACAGGGGCCGTGGACGACATGGAGGCCGCAGCCGACGTGGCGCAGCGCCACGGGCTGTGGCTTCATGCCGACGCCGCGTACGGCGGTTTCTTCATGCTCACCGAGCGGGGACGCCGCGTCATGAGTGGGCTCGAGCGGGCCGACTCAATCACGCTCGATCCGCACAAAGGGCTGTTCCTGCCGTACGGCACTGGCTGCCTGCTGTTGCGTGATGGCGGCGCGCTCGAACGTGTGCATGCCCTGGGTGCGGAGTATTTGCCCGAGATGCGCGATGAAGCGGAGTTCGTGGACTTCTGCCAGCTCTCGCCCGAGCTGTCGCGTCCGTTTCGCGGGCTGCGCGTGTGGCTGCCGTTCAAGCTCGTGGGGGTCGGTGCCTTCAGGGAGCAGCTGGACGAGAAGCTCGATCTGGCCCAATGGGCCTGTGAACGGCTGACGGAGATCGAGGGCATCGAGATCGTGGCCGAGCCCCAGCTCTCCATCGTGGCGTTCCGTCTGGTACGGCCGGGCCTGGATGTGGAGGCAACGAACGAGCTGAACCGCGAGCTGCTGGAGCGAATCAACGCCCGGCGGCGCGTGTACCTCACCGGCACGACCGTGGGTGGGACATTCATTCTGCGGATCTGTGTGCTCTCCTTCCGCACCCACCTGGAGCGGATGGAGCAGGGGATGGAGGACGTCCGCAACGCCGTAGCCGCGCTCTGACCGACCCGCCGGCGGACGTTCGCCGGTCAGGGCTCGCCGAGGCTCGCTCAGGTGTGCGCCCCGCTTAGCTGCCTCTCGCTTCGTGTACACCTCTCCCCGCAATTCCGGCAGACCGGTCTGTAGCGATGGCACGCACGGAGCTGCGGTAACGGGGAATCTCTGCACATCTGGCACATCCCGTTGGCATCCTGATTGCACCTACACGAGGTGGCAGCGCCGGAACCATGTCCGGCCGCCGGAACCAACGACAGCCGCCCGAGGCGGCACAGCAATCAGGAGGAATGCCGTAATGTTGTACCCGACCATCTGGCGCAAGCGTGCGCCCAACCTGTGGGACGAGATGTTCAACATCCGCAACGAGTTCGACCGGATGCTGGGCCGGAGCGGCACCACGGTGACCGGCGCCTGGTGCCCGGCGGTGGACGTCCGCGAGACGCAAGACGAGCTCACGCTGCACGCTGAGCTCCCCGGCATCGCCGCCGAGGATGTGAACGTGAACGTGGAGAACGGTGTGCTCTCCATCAGCGGTGAGAAGAAGCAGGAGACCGAGGAGGGCAAGGAGGGCTCGGACTATCATCTGGTCGAGCGCCGCTACGGCCGCTTCGAGCGCAGCTTCTCCCTGCCGCGCAGCATCGATGCCGGCAAGGTGAAGGCGGAGTTCGCCAACGGCGTGCTCACCGTTACGCTGCCCAAGGCCGAGACGGCCAAGCCGCGGCGCATCGAGGTTCAGATCAGCAAGAACTAGGCACACGCGACACCACGCACACCTCCCAGGGCAAAGGCCCGGTGATTCGCCGGGCCTTTGCTATTGACGGCCGGTACGTGTCGAACTAACGCTGCTATGCGTGAGGCGGCGGCCCGTACTTGTGCCACCAGTCTTCCTTACGCTGCTCCGTCCACTTCTTCCCGATGTCCAGCTCGGCGAGCAAATCCGCCAGCGCCCGGGAGTTCTGCGGCCGGTCGCCCGGGTCCTTGGCCAGGCACTGCATCACGATCTGCTCCAGCCCCTCCGGCACCTCGACTTCGGACCGGTGAGACAGCGGTTTCGGTGTCTCGTTGCTGTGCGCGACCACCATCGCCATCGGGTTGGGCTTGTCGAACACGATTTGACCGGACAGCAGCCAGTACGCCACGCAGCCCAGTGCGTAGATGTCCGCGCGACCGTCCACCGGGCCCTCGGCGAGCGCCATCTCCGGCGCCAGGTAGGCGGGCGTTCCCGTGATCATGCCCTGGGCCGTGAGCTGCAGCTCCTTGCGATCCGGCTCCTCGAGCTGCGCCCGCTTGACGATGCCGAAGTCGAGCACCTTCACGAAATCCAGATCGGCGCCGTAGCGGCACACGAAGATGTTCGCCGGCTTGATGTCGCGGTGCACGAGCCCCACCTGGTGTGCTTCGAACAGCGAGTGGCAAGCCTGGCGCAGCAGGTGCACCACCCGCTCCGCCGGCTGCGCGGCGTGCTTCTCCACCAGCGTCTGGAAGTCCACCCCGTCCAGCAGCTCCATCACGTAGTACAGCGTTCCGTCGCGCGAGACGCCGAAGTCGTACAGCTCTACCGTATGTGGTGATCGGAGCGACGACGTGGTCTGGGCCTCCCGCTCGAAGCGGCGTAGCGCGGTGGCCACCCCCTTGTCGTCGGTGCGGCCCAGCGTCTCCGGCCGAATGAGCTTCACCGCTGCGGTGCGGGCGAGCAACCGATGCGTGGCCTTCCACACTTCGCCCATGCCGCCGGCGCCCAGCCGTTCCACCAGGTGATAGCTGCCCATCGAGCGCGCCTTCTTGAGCTGCTCGCCTAGACCGAAGACGATCTTGGAGATCAGCGTGGCCAGCACCACGGCGAGGAGATTGGGCCACACGAGCCGCAGGAACATCGTCGCCTCGGGCAACGTGTCATCACCGAACAGCACGAACCCCACGGCGGTTAGCGGCTCGGTTGCCGCCGCCAGCAGCGAGGCCACGAAGGTCGACCGCGGAGTGTTGGGGACGACGATGGGATAGAGCAGGACCCACACGGCCACGGGCGACCAGAGGATGCCCACCCGGGTCGACTCGAACCAGTTGTGCTCCACGGAGAGGATCGAGATCGCGAGGGCCAGCACGATCTCGTAGGCCTGCCCCAGCATCAGCAGGTGTCCGGCGGGGAGCCGGCCGCTGCGCGCAACGAAGTACACCGCGATGGTCGCGACCCAAATCAGGATGTCGGCACCAACCCGCTCCGGCCTGTCGGTCGCGGGCAGCGTGAGCTCCGCCACGATCAGGCCGGCGATGCTGAGCCCCATGATGAGGATGCAGAGGAACTGCAGTCGGCGCGCGATGTCCCGCAGCAATTCCACGGGAAGCCCGGGCCGCCTCGCGGCACCCGTGCTCACCATACTGAGGGCGTCTTCGGTTCTGGGCGCGAGGGAGATCGGTTCGGTCATGGGGCCGGTCGGTTAGGCGTCGCTCAGTACTGTGGCGGAAACCGGTCCAGCACCTTCTTCACGGCGGCGTTCAGCAACCGCTCGCGCTCCGCCTCGGGGCGCGTGCGGTCGATCTCCGTCTGTGCCGAGCCGCGCCAGGCGAGCTGGTTGGACCGCACGTCCACGATGTCGAGCACCAGCGCGCCCTCCTCGTAGTACCGCACGTAGGTGTTGCCGTACGCCGCGCCGTACCACGGGCCCCAGCCGTAGCCATAGTAGGCGTTGAGCTGGCTGACATCCATCCTGCCATCGAGCGAGGCGAACCAGCCGATCAGGAAATCAGGTGTGCCCGTCGTGACCTGGGAGTATCCCTTGTCGGCAAGCACGGCGTCCACCGCACCCCTGATACGGTTCGCGACGATCGGGTTGTGTACGCGCCGGTCTGCGCCCGTCGGGTCGGGGAGCCAGGCGTAGGTCTCGTAGCGGTTCAACGCGGGGACGGCGGCGGGATCGTAGTCCGTGTCGACCTTGATTGAGGAACAGCCGCCGAGCATCAGGGTCAGTGCTACCAATGCGAACGGGAGTGCGCGGATCACGTCGGACTCTCCTCAAAGCTCAGAAATGTGTGATGATGCTCCGCAAACGTAACGGAGCGCGGGAGGCGCGGCTACTGCCGCACCTCCCGCTTTCCGTCCGTCACATTGCTGCTGTGTGTGGCTCGATCGAGAGGCCTACATCCAGCCGAAGCCGACCCCGAAGGTCCAGTACGTGTGCTCCACCCCGCCGGACGACAGCGCCCAGTTGTAGCGGGCGTTGAGGAACATGCGCACGTGCCAGTCAACCGGGACGACAACGCCGACCTCCGGCATGAGGCCGAAGTGCCAGTTGTCGTTCACGATCGACGAGCGGCCGATGTCCATACGGTTCTCGATGTAGTACGTGCCCACACCCGTGCCTATGTACGGCCGGATGTCGCCCCGCATCCTGAGGTAGTAGTGGGCCGTTGCCATGATCGGGAACGCGTTGACGTAGCGCCACTGTTCGCCCGTCACGTCCACGCCGCCAAACGAGATCGTCTCGCCGGTCTGCTCGTAGAACACGTTCCAGCCGAACAACATGCCTACGGACCAGTTCGGGCTCGCAACGTAGCGGCCCTCGATGGCGAAGTTCCGCCAGCTGAAGTCGTCGGTGAAGTTCTTGGTGTCGGAACTGGGCGTGGCCACCATGTACTCCAGGCCCCAGAACCACTCGCCCTGCTGCGCCTCGGCCCTCGTACTGCCGATGGCTGCGAGGAGCAGCGCGACCGTCACGATCTTGCAGATGCTCTTCATAGTTCGCGCTCCTCCTAGTTGGTGCCCAGGTATTGATCCGACTGGGCGAACGCCTGGTCGATGGCGCTGGTGATCCGGGTCGCCGTGGTGGTCGAGCCGGTGCCCAAAAGGCCGGTGACAACCGCCGTCCACGGCACCGGGAGCAGCATCTCCTCTTCGATGGGCTCATTGGGATCGAGCCAGGCGATGATGAGCGTGCCGGTCTCGTACGTCACGGAGCCGACGTAGCCCGGGTAGCCCCAGCCCCAGCCGGGGTATCCACCCCACCAGCCCCACCCGGGGTACCAGCCCCAGTAGTTCCACCAGGGGTAGCTGACGTACCAAGACGTGTTCTCCAGGCCTATCATCATCACGAGGAGCACGGCGTCCGCTCCGAAGCTCAAGGGGTCGAGCTCCCGTTCGTAACCGAGCGCCTCCATGTTACGGACGATGTCGGAGATGATCAGGTCGTCGAAGTCGTGCGACAACTCTACCGAGCCTGCCGAGTCCTCGAATAGCTGTACCACCGTGTCGGGGATGGCGAACGTGCTGAACGTCGAGAAGTCCACGGTCGAATCATGCACCGTGGCCACGACGTCGAGCTCCGACACGGTGGAGACGTCCCCCGGGTAGCACGCCGCGATTACCAGCGCGAGGCCGGCAAGGGCCCCCACCAGCGGTGCGCGGATCGAGCCCCGGATGGAAGCCAACCGCCTGTTGCTCATTGTGTTTCCTCCACTCGTTTCATTGCGTACATCTGCAGCGATCGCCGGGCAAAGCCGGCGATCCAGATAGCGATGTGAATCGGCGACGGAAGATCACTAGGGTGTGCGTGATTCCCAAGGCCTACCCCGGGGTCCAGCTGCGGGTTCCGCAGCGGGGTCGGGCGGCTGGCTGTTCGATGTCCCCGCTCGCTGTAGGCCCCGTCGAGACCGGCCAGAGCCAGCCGCGAGAACCTTACCCGGGCTCCTGACTTTCTGGTACCGGGGAATCCCTTATGTGAGAACGGTGCGGACCGAGACAGTTGCCGCGGTTAGAGGGCCCATGCCGAGGTCGGGTCACGACCGCTTCGCCCGACCCACCACCACCGTGACGTTGTCGCCGCCGCCCCCGTCCAGCGCATCCTTCACGAGGCCCTGGCACGCCTGCTTGGCGGATTTCATGCTGAGCAGTCGCTCGCGGATCTGCGCGTCCGATACGTAACCGGTGAGGCCGTCGCTGCACAGCAGCATCACGTCGTCGCGGTGCAGCGCCACACGGGAGGTCACGGGATTGGCCTCGGGGCCGCCGATGGCGCTCGCCAGCACGTGGCTCCACTTGGACTCCATTGCCTCGGCGGTGCTCAGCACCCCTTCGTCGTACAAGGCCTGCGCCACCGTCTGGTCCCGCGTGATCTGCGCCAGCCCTCCCTGATGCAGCTGGTAGCAGCGGCTGTCTCCTACCTGGACCACGTACGCCCACGGCCAGACGGTGATCACCAGGGTGAGCGTACTGGCCATGCCGTGACGCGCCGGGTCGGCTTCTGCGTGTGCCGCGACCTGCGCGTGACAGTCTTGGACCGTGGCCTGCAGCTGCTCCAGGAACTCGTTCTCCTGCTGCGGATCGTGCGTGTAGTAGCAGTGCATGCTGTTGGTGATGTAGGATGCCACGCTCTCCAGCGTGAGGCGGCTGGCCTCCTCGCCGCCGAGGTGCCCGCCGACGCCGTCCGCCACCAGGGCCAGGAAGGCGAGCCGCTCCCCGCGGACCGGGATCTGCTCCGCGCTGGGGAGGCTGGTGCCGTGGATGACCATCTGCTTGTGCAACGAGCAAATGAGGAAGTGGTCCTGGTTCTCCGTGCGCACCTTGCCCGGGTGCGTGAGGCCGAAGACCTCGATCTCCTCATCGAGGGGCTTGTCGTTAGGGGTGGGCATGGCCGTGTCGCTCTCCCGCCGGTGGGTCTGGTCGCTAATACTACGCCACCGAATGGCCGCTTGGCCAGCAGCCGGCGAATCCCGCGCGATTGCGTACCGGCTGAGTGTGCCATGCGGTCGCACGGCCTCGGGTTCCTCTCTCATAAGTCATTGTTTGGCAACGCGGTAGGTGGTCGAGGTGCCGCGTGAGCGGCGCGGCAGATGCCGCTCGGCGGGCGGTGCGTGGGACAGTCCTGGGAAGGGAACGGGCCGGGCCGTCGCCCGACGGACCGGCCCGCTGGCCCTGTTCGAGCCGTCTACTTGAAGGGGAAGAGGAAGCCGGCCGTGAACATCAGGTTGCGGTTGCGCACTTTGCCGGTGTCCGAGTTGCTGACGTTGGTGAAGCCGTAGTCGTAGAACACGTCCAGCGTCACTCCGCCGTACCCCCGGCCGATCTTGAGACCGGCTCCCAGCATGGCGCCGATGTCGAGAACCTTCGCCGCGTCGAGCTGGCAGTCGCTGAAGTCGGACGAGTCGGAGGTGTCCTCGCTGAAGTTGCAGGTAACCCGCCACGAGAAGGACGGCCCGGCGAAGAGGCGCGCCGCCAGGAGGCGTGAGCCCGCCGGTGGCAGCGTCGCCACCACGAGGACGGGGAACTCCACGTAGTTGACGTCCAGGTTCGCCTGGACCTCATCGCTCGGGTCGAAGCCCTTGCCGACGTACAGCACGTCCATCTGGACGGCTAACATGGGACTGAACGCCACGTTGGCCGTGAGGCCTACGTGCCCGCCGTTTCGGTAACCCGGATTCTGCTCGGCTCCGGCGATGGTCGCGTCTACTGTGGCGCGGTTGAAGCCGCCCTTGATGCCCAGGGACATCATCTCCTGAGCCAAGGCGGGTGGGGTTGCAAAGGCTGTGACGATCAGGAGCACAACGGGGATCCGCAGGGCTCGCATCGGGTAGCCTCCAAAGTCGTGTGTCTGTGACTGCCAGCGTCGCGACTGCCGGCCCACCCTACGGCCGGCCGCCACGAAAGTTTCCCTGGAGGGCTGTCGTGCGCCAGGGCGCGCCCCGTGCGGCGCCCTCCGAGCTGATTACGTGCGAGCGGCCTCTGTTGCTGAGGACTGCCGCGGCACCAGGGCGAGCGCTCCCACGGAGACGGCGAACGTGATGGCGGCCGAGAGGACGAACACTCTGCCCTCCAGCACCCCGTACAGCAGCCCTCCGACGAGGAGGCCCACGATACTCGCCACGGCGGCAGCGCTGCCCGCGAAGCCCTGTACCGCTCCCTGTGTCTCCGGCCCCGTCACCTTGGAGATGATGGCGAGTAGGCTGGGCCACATGAGGCCGTTGCCCAGGGCCAGCAGAGCGGTGCCGGCATAGATGGCTGGCTTGCCCGCGGCAGTGTAGAACAGGAAGCTCGCGCCCAGCAGCAGGCTCCCGCCGATCACCAGGGTGCGGTCCGAGCACACCCTGGAAGCACGGCTCAGCACCGGGCCCTGCACCAGCACCATGAGCAGCCCCATGACCGCGAAGAAGACGCCGGTGTCGGTGAGCGTCCACTCGAGGCGCGTGGCGGCGTGCACCGGAAACGCGATGTAGAAGAAGTTGAAGGCCAGGTAGATCAGGAAGTAGATGGTCATGAGACCCGGGATCGAACGCAGTGAGAAGATCTCTGCGAGGGAGAGCCGCTTCGCCGCCTTGAGCTCGTAGCAGTCTCGCTGCTCCTGGCCCATGACCTTGCGCACGCTGGACCGCTCGGGACTGGCCCGCAGCAAGCACGCCCTCGACTCGGGGAGGAGCATGACGATCAGCAGGGTGGCGACCAGCGAGATGAGCAGCGCGGCCACGACCGGCAGGCTTTCCCCCCACGCCGTCGCGCCCAGCAGCCCGGCGAGCGCCGGTCCCACGATGAAGCCGAGGTTGCCGGAGATGGCCATCTTGCCGAACGCCGCCGCCCGCTCACTCTCTTCGGTTACATCGGCCAGGTAGGCGTTGGCCACCGAAACGTTCCCGCCCGTGATCCCGTCCAGCGCCCGCGCGAAGAACAGCACCACGAGCGGCAGGGTGAGGGCGAACGCTCCCACAACCGGCGAGTCCACCTGGGCCAGGGTGATGGTCGGCAGGAAGAGGGCCGCCAGGAACACTCCCCAGGAGGTGAGTGTCCCGAGCTGGCTCAGTAGCAGGATCCTGCGACGGCCGAAGCGGTCGGACCAGCGTCCCAGGATGGGGGCGCCGATCAGCTGGAAGAGCGAGTAGGTCGCTCCCATGATCCCGTAGACCAGCGCGTTACCACCGAACCGCGTGACCAGGAAGACCAGGAACGGCAGCACGATGCTGAAGCCCAGCGTCCCCACGAAGTTGATCGAGAGAATCGGGTAAATGGACGGGCGCTGCGGGCTCGCGGCGGTCATGTGTTGGGCTGTTGAGCTGCTATTCGAGTCTGGTCGAGTCGGGGGCCTGGTTGGGCTCGGGGCGCGCCGATGTTGCGGCGTCGCTGGGTGCCGAGAAGGCGGCGGCCGCGCCTCCCACTCCGGGGAGACGCGGCCGCGCATCAGGCGTTGTTGGTCCTGCTACTGCCCCGGCGGGAAATCCTTGAACATCTTCTCGACGGCGCTGTTCACCTTGGCCTGCCGCTTATCGGGCGAGTCCTCCTTGCCGATCTCGGCCGTGGCGGAGCCGTGCCACACCAGCTGCTTCGTCTTGGCGTCGGCGATGAGAATGACCAGCGTGCCCTCTTGCCAGTTGTGCTCCGTGGTCCGCGACGTTGACATGCCGGCGCCGCCGTAGCCCCAGCGACCCCAGCCGCCACCGTAGGCGCCGNNCGCCGTAGTAGCTGTTGACTGTGTTGTAGTCGGTGCGCTGGTTCACGTCGGCGTGCCACCCGACCACGAAGTCTCCGCCCGACGCCACCTTGCGGTAGCCCTTCGCGGCCAGCACGCCATCCACGGCACTCGTGATGCGGCCGATCACGATCGGGTTGTTCAGCTGGGGGTCGTCCCGGTCCCCGCCCTCCAGCCAGCTGTAGGTCTGGTAGTCCTGCATGGCAGGCACCGCCGCGGGGTTGTAATCAGTCGTGACGCTGATCCCCGCGCAGCCCACCACGGCGAGCGCCAGGCCCCCGATTGCGCTCCGTGTCAGGTTGGTCATGCTTTCTCCTCGCTCCATTGCTGATGGTTGTCCTTGAAGCCCCAATCATAGCTGCGGGTCCCGCCGTGTGGTAGTGAGCCCATGATCGGGGCGTCACCACTACCGCATCGGCGGGAAGTCCTTGAAGATCTTCTCGACGGCGCTGTTGATCCTGGCCTGCCGCTCCTCGGGCGAGCCCTCCCTCCCGACCTCGGCCGTGGCCGCGCCGTGCCACACGAGCTGCTCCGACTTGGTGTCGGCGATCAGGATGATCAGGGTGCCCTCGTCCCAGCGGTGCTCGGTGGTGCGGGAGGTGGACATGCCGGCACCGCCATACCAGCCGCCCCAGCCGTAGCCGTAGTAGTCGTTGACCGTCGTGTAGCTGGTGCGCTGGTCGACGTCGGCGTGCCAGCCGACGAGGAAGTCGCCGCCGGACTCCACCTTGCGGTAGCCCTTCTCTGCCAGCGCGGCATCCACCGCGCCCGTGATGCGACCGACCACGATCGGGTTGTTGAGCTGCGGGTCGTCACGGGGCCCGGTATCGGGTATCCAGCTGTAGGCCTGGTAGGCCTGCATGGCGGGGACGGCCGCGGGGTCGTAGTCGGTGGTGACGCTGATCCCCGAGCAGCCGACCATGGCAAGAGCCAGCGCCGCCGCGGTGATTCGTGTCGCAGTCCTCATGTGCTCTCCGAATTGTACGTGGTGGTCTGCGGGTGAACGGCTAATATACCCTTCAAGTTCCCGGCTGGCGACGGCGCATGCGCTGACTCGTCGGCATGGGGGATTCCCCTAGGTAAATACCTCCGGTGAGCGGCGTAGGGGCGTGTGCGCGATCGGGTCCGGCCCGCGGCAGTGCTCCCAGGGCCGGGTTCCACATCGCCCCCGCGGCCCTATTTTCCCTGCAGCCTAACGGAGGTCACAGGTGTTCCAATCGGGCAGAGTTGCGTGGCGGCCCACGTGCTGACGGTTGCGCCGCCAGGTGGGATGCAGCGCCGCGCCGCGGCGGCCGCACGCGCGGCGCTGCTCGTTCTTTCCCTCGTCACGGTACAGACGCGGGCCCTCCACGCCCAGAAGACCGACGTCCTCGTGCTCAAGAACGGCGACCACATCACGGGCGAGATCAAGAAGCTCAACCGCGGCAGGTTGGAGTACTCCACCGACGACATGGGGCGGATCAACGTCGAGTGGGACAAGATCGCCCGGCTGGAGAGTAGGAGCTACTTCGAGGTCGAGACGCAGGCTGGGCTGAAGTACTTCGGGAGCCTGGACGAGCCGGCGGAGGACGGGAAGATCGTCGTCTCGCTGACGGTGGCTGACACCCTCGATCTCATGGAAGTGGTCCGCATCACGCCCATCGAGGCCACCTTCTGGCAGCGCCTCGGCGGCTACGTCGACGTGGGGTTCTCGTTCACCAAGGCTACAGCAATAGCCGAGCTGACCGGCAGTTGGGAGGTCCGCTATCGTGGGCGCAAGTTCTACTCGGTGCTCAGCGGGAGCTCGTATTTCCAGACGCAGGAGACCGAGGGAGGGCGCGAGGGGACCCAGCGAAATGCGTTCGGCTTCCAGTTGCAGCGCTTCCTGGGGCACAGGTGGGCGGCCGGCGGGAATACCACCCTCGAGCAGAACGACGAGCTGGCACTCGACCTGCGTGTGACGGTAGGGGCCGGCGGTTGGTGGGCGGCACGGCAGACCAACAGCATCCTGTGGATTGTTGGAGGCGGCGCACTAGTCGGATCGGAGCAGTTCACCGGGGAGTCCGCGACGGCGACCGTCGAGCTGGTCGCGGGCTCGGACTTCTCCATCGTGGAGTACGACGCTCCACAGCTCGACGTCACTGCGTCGTTGGACGTGTTTGCCAGCCTCACCACTGTGGGACGCATCCGGCTGGACTTCGAGACGCGAGTCCGCTACGAGGTATTCGGCGACTTCTTCTTCGGCCTCACGTTCTTCGACAAGTTCGACAGCCAGCCCGGTACACTGGCCGCGAGCAAGAACGACCTCGGGATCACTACGTCGGTCGGGTGGTCGTTCTAGGCCAGCGCCTCGGCGCTGCGGTGGTCAACGTGTTCTCGCTCCCCCCTGCTCACTCGCGGTCCGGGGGAGCACCGCCAGCAACAGAGCCATGCCGGCGACCGCCGACAGCAGCGATCCCCCGATCACCCCCACCTTCGCGGCGTCGAGCAGGTCGCCCTGCAGCGCCAGCCCCGCAATGAACAGGGCCATCGTGAACCCGATGCCGGCCAGCAATCCGGCGCCTGCCATGATGCCCCAGGTGAGCCCCTCGGGCAGCCGCTTGAGTACGAGCCGAACGGCTAGCCAACTGAACAGCAGGATGCCCACGAGCTTGCCGATGAACAGACCCGCCATCACCGCGGTGGCAACCGGACTGCCGAGATCGGCGAGCTCGAACTGCACCCCGGCGTTGGCCAGGGCGAAGACCGGCATGATCACGAATCCGACCCAGGGGTGCAGCAGGTCCTCGAGGTATTCCAGGGGCGAGATGCTCTCGCGAGCGGCCCGCTGGAAGCGTCTTACCTTGGCGCCGCGGTGTGCCTCCGCATCCCACCCGTCACCCCGAAGGATATCGCCCGCGCGGTCCAGGATCTCCCCGAGGAGGCCAGCGCTCAGGTACGCTCGGGCGGGGGTCATGAGGCCGAGGATCACGCCGGCGATGGTGGCGTGAACCCCCGACTCGTGGAACGCGAGCCAGACGAGGATGCCCATCGCGGCATACACCAGCAGACTGCGGACGCCGACTCGCGCGAGGCTCCCAATGGCGGCGATGCCGACGATCCCCAGCAGCAGCGCGGTGAGATTGAGCTCGTCGGTGTACCCGATGGCGATCACCAGAATCGCACCGATGTCGTCGACGATGGCAAGCGATAGCAGGAACACCCTGAGGATCGGTGGCACCCGCCGGCCCAGGATCGCCATGCAGCCCACCACGAACGCGATGTCGGTGGCCATGGGGATGCCCCAGCCGCGCTCGCCCGGCTCACCCGCTTGGAAGGCGAGGTAGATCGCCGCCGGCACCAGCATGCCGCCGATCGCGCCGGCGATGGGTAGCACCGCGCGCTTCGGGTCCCGCAGCTCGCCAGTCACCAGCTCGCGCTTCACCTCGAGGCCGATGACGAAGAAGAACACCGCCATCAGGCCATCGTTGATCCAGTGCTTGAGCGAGTGGACCATCTCGAAGCCCCCGACCGCGAATCCCAGCCGCGTTTCCCACAAGGCGAGGTAGCCGTCGCCGAGGGGCGAGTTGGCCAGTACGAGGGCGATGACGGTGCAGGTGAGCAGCACTACGCCGCCGGCCGCCTCCACGTGGAGGAAGCGGGTCAACGGCGCGATGACGCGATCGACGGGTTCTTGAGGGAGTGCGGGGCGCCCCTCCCAGCCGGCGGACATCTTACGCTGTCTTCACCAGCTCGTAGCGCACCCGCAAGAACGCGGCGTACAGCGCTGGCACTAGTGTCATGGTGAGCAATGCAATCGAGTTGAAGAGCGCATCGGGGGAGAGCGGCGTTTCGACTGCCCCTTCCTCTTGCTGAAGTCAGCCATGACGGCTGCGGATATGGAATCCGAGGATAAAACTCGGTGGTATGGGCGATCGCAAGGGGCAGGGGGTGCCGCGAGTTGCGGGGACGGCAGTCGATGGCGCCCGATCAGGGAAGCAGCTCACCCAGGTCAGCCACCACGATATCCGCGCCGTTTTCCTTCAGGTCCTGTGCGCTTCCCGTGCGATCCACCCCAACCACCAACCCGAAGTCGCCGGCCCGGCCCGCCTGCACGCCCGCAATGGCGTCCTCTACCACCACGGCACGCGCCGGCTCTACGTCGAGCCGGCGTGCGGCCTCCAGGAACGTGTCGGGGGCCGGCTTCCCGGCGAGCCCGAGCTCGGCTGCCACGATTCCGTCCACCCGGACGTCGAACAGAGCCTCGATCCCGGCCGCCTGGAGCACGGTGCGCGCATTCTTGCTGGCCGAGACGACGGCGGTCTTGATACCGCGTTCATGCAAGTGCCGCGCGAAGTCCACGGACCGCTCGTAGACCTCGGGTCCCTGCTCGCTGAGTACCTGGTTGAACAGCTCGTTCTTGCGGTTGCCCAGGCCGCATATAGTCTGGGCGCCGGGGGCATCACCGGGATCGCCCCACGGGAGCGCGATGCCGCGCGAGGCGAGGAAGCTCGCGACTCCGTCGTAGCGCGGCTTGCCATCCACGTAGGGCCGGTAGTCGCGCTCGACGTCGAACGGTCGCAACGGCTCTCCCGTTCGCTCTGCCCGGTGCTCGAGGTATTCGTCGAACATGCGCTTCCAGCAGGCGGCGTGGATGTGGGCCGTGGCTGTGAGCACCCCGTCCAGGTCGAATAGCACGGCGTCGAACTGCTCGGGAGTGGGTGCGGGGTGTGGTGGCGTCATAGCGTATGCGGGTGCGCTCCGCCAGTGAATTAACACCCGGACAGCAAGCGGGCCAGCCGTGTGCGGCTGGCCCGTCGTGGAGTGTCTCGCCGTCTCTGTGCGGGTCGCGGCTGGACCCGTGCTGCCCGCCCAGACCTGGGCGGCGGCGTCAGATCGCTCAGCCGAAGCCGCTGGATCCGCACGCGGTGCTCGCCGCACCTCGCCTGCTGCTCGACCCGGTGAGCACATTCACGGCGCCGAAGCTGCGAGCCGCGTTGGCCGAGCCACACTCGGGGCAGGCAGGGCTCACACCTTCCGAATAGGCGGAAATGGAAACGCGGATCTCGAAGCGGTTGCCGCAATCCTGGCACAGGTAATCGTATCTCGGCACGGTCTCTCGTTCGGTCGTGATTGCAGGCGTCCGACAGTCAATGAGAACATCGAAATATACATATATGATGCGTTTCGTCCAGGGGCCGGGGCGTCTGGCCGGCTCGCGACACAGTGGGAGCAGTCGTGCGGTGCCACAACACCAACGGGCTAGCCTTGGAGGCTAACCCGTTGTGGTCCATTTGATTACGTGCAGCAGCGCGGGCTCGATGTGACTCCGGAGGGGGGACTCGAACCCCCGACCCGACGGTTAACAGCCGTCTGCTCTACCAGCTGAGCTACTCCGGAATGGCGCGGCGCCCGGGCAGTCTAACGGGGCCCGGGCCCGCTGCGCAAGCGACGCTAGTTGCTCAGGGTGACGATGAGCGTCGCGGTCGTGAGCGCCAGCGTCATCAGCTGCAGCACGATGTACCAGTCTTCCCGGGCGAACCACTTGCGGGGGACCATGATCTCATCGCCCGATCGCACGCCCATCTCCTGGAGTGTCGCGCCGAGCATGACCGCGTCCTCCATGCTCATCACGGTCGCTGTGCCGCCCCGGTAAACCGTCATCTTGTCCATGTTGGCGGCGCTGCTGGGCCCGCCTGCCAGCGCCACTACGTCGAGCACGCTGAGCGTGGGGTCCACCGTGTACAGGCCGGGACGCGTCACGTGGCCCAGAACCGCCACACGAAACAGCGGCGTCACCGTCACGAAGGGGTTCGTGAACAGCCGCTCCAGGCCGGTGCGCAACGTGTCCCGCAGCGCCGCAACGGTGATGCCTTGAGTCTGGATAGTGCCCAGTACCGGGTAGTGGAGCTGGCCGTGCTCGTCCACCTGGAACTGCCCGGAGTACTCCTCGCGGCCCCACACCATGATCCGAACCAGGTCGCCGGGCCCGAGGGTGTAGCCGCCGCCGGACTGCGTGACGATCGCGCCTTCCTGCGCCAGCACGGGCGCCACGAACGCGCCCGCCGCCAGTAGGACCGCCGCTACGGTTCGCATGGCCAACAATGTTGTGATTCCTTGACTTAGGGTCAACTCGCGGAGGGAGATTCCGCGCGCTCGGTGGACGCCTCCGCCTGCGCCAGCGCGTCGCGCAGAAAGCGGGCCGTGTGGCTGTCGGCCCGGGCTACCTCCTCCGGGGTCCCTGACGCGACGACCTGCCCCCCGTGCTCGCCGCCCTCCGGCCCGAGGTCCACGATCCAGTCGGCCCGCTTGATGACGTCCATGTGGTGTTCGATCACCACCACCGTGTGGCCCTGGTCCGCCAGGCGGTCGAGCACCTTCAGGAGGGTGCGGACGTCGTCCAGGTGGAGTCCCGTGGTGGGCTCGTCGAGGACGTAGAGCCGCCGCGTCCTCTTGCGTCCCGCCGTGGCGAGCTGGCGCGCGATCTTGAGGCGCTGGGCCTCGCCGCCCGACAGGGTCGTGGCAGGCTGGCCCAGGCGCAGGTAGCCCAAGCCCACCTGCTGCAGGTGCCATAGTGCCTTCCCCAGGCGCTCCTGGTGGCGGAACCGGCTCATCGCTTGCTCCACCGTGAGTTCGAGGACGTCGTGGATCGAGAGCCCCTTGATCTTCACGTCCAGTACCTCGGGCTCGAACCGCGTGCCCCCGCACGCCTCGCACGGCACGTAGATGTCGGCGAGGAACACCATCTCCACCAGGACGTGACCCGCGCCTTCGCACATGTGGCAGCGCCCGCCGTCCGCTGCATTGAAGCTGAACGTGGTGGGCGTGTAGCCCCGGGCCCGCGCGAGAGGTTGGGCGGCGAACAAGGATCGGATCTCGTCGAAGGCGCGCACGTAGGTGATGGGGTTGGAGCGTGGCGTGCGGCCGATGGGAGATTGATCGACCAGTACCACGTCCTCCAGGCTCTCCCACCCGCTGAGCTCGTCCACCGCGCCGACCGGCTCGCCCAGGTGCTGCTTGGCGCCGTGCGCCCCCTTGAGCCTGATTGCCAGGTGCCGGTAGAGCACGTCGTGCACCAGCGTGGACTTGCCCGAGCCCGATACGCCGGTCACGACGCTGAGCGTCCCCAGGGGGATCGAGACATTGACTCCCTCCAGGTTGTGCAGCCGCGCTCCGCTCACGGTGAGCCACTGGGGTCCGATGCGACGACGCAGCGAGGGTATGGCGATCCGTTTCTCACCCGTGAGGTACTGCCCGGTGAGGGTGCCGGCCGGCTCGGCGCCCTCCACCGATCCGGAGTACACCACCTCGCCGCCGTGCTCGCCGCTGCCCGGTCCCAGCTCGACCATGTGGTCGGCTGCCCGGATCGTCGCGGCATCGTGCTCCACGATGACCACGGTGTTGCCCGCCGAGCGCAGCCGCTTGAGCAGCGCCAGGAGCCGATCGATGTCGCGCGGGTGCAGCCCGATGGACGGCTCGTCGAGCACGTAGAGGGTGTCCACCAGGCGGGAGCCGAGGGCGTTGGCCAGGGCGATCCGCTGCGCCTCTCCGCCAGAAAGGGTACGGGTCTGGCGGTCGAGCGTGAGGTAGCCGAGCCCGACGTCGCGCAGGAACGTGACCCGATCGGTGAGCTCACGCAGGATCGTGGCTGCCACGCCTTGCTCGAACGGCGTGAGCTCGAGCTGCTCCAGCCAGCGGGCGACGCCGTCGGCCGTAAGGTGGGTGACGTCGCCGATCGAGTCATCACCCACCCGTACCGCCAGGGCCTCCGGCCTGAGGCGGGAGCCGCCGCAGTCGGGGCAGGTGTTCGCCTTCTGATACTGCCGCAGGAAAACGCGGATGTACTGCTTGTACCGCTTCCGCTCGAGCGCCTGGAGGAAGGGGAAGATGCCCTTGAAGCGGCCGCGGGAATTGTGCAGTAGGAAGCGCCGCTGCGACGTCTGCAGCCGGCGCCACGCAACGTCGAGTGGAATGCCCCGCTGCTGGGCAGTGTCCCGCAGCAGGCGGCGTCGCCGCGTGTAGCGGGGCTTGGTCCACGGATCGAGGGCGCCGTCCTTGAGGGTGCGTTCGGGATCGGGGACGATGAGGGACTCGTCGTACTCGAGCACTGCACCGAATCCGTTGCACGTGGGACACGCCCCGCGCGGGTTGTTGAACGAGAAGAGGCTGGGTGACAGTGGGAACGTCGGCGTGTCGCACGCCGTGCACCGAGGGTGCTGCGAGAAGCGCGTGTGCCCCCCGTCGCCACGTACTTCGGCCAGACCTTCACCTTCGGCGAACGCCAGGGCCAGGGAGTCGGCCACACGCCCGCGCACCCCGGTCGCGAGGCGGATGCGGTCGACCACCACGGCGACGGTGTCGCGGTCGAGCCGCACGCGCCTCGGCAGCTCGTCCAGGCGATGCACCTCGTCCTTGACCAGGACGCGCACGAACCCCATGGCCCGCAAGTTCTCGATCACGCCCGCGTGGCCGATGCGCGCAACCGGCGGCAACGGGAAGCAGATGAGCACCGTCTGCCCGGCGAACGCTTCGAGCACGCGGTCGGCGGCGGTGGTGGGCGAGTCCACCGTGACGGGCGCGCCGCACTCGTGGCAGTGTGGCCGGCCGACTCGGGCCCAGAGCAGGCGCAGGTAGTCGTGGATCTCGGTGGCGGTCCCCACCGTGGAGCGACTCGACGTGGTGGGGTTCTTCTGCTCGATGGCCACGGCGGGGGAGACGCCGTCGATGCGATCCACCGACGGCTTGGGCATTCGCTCCAGGAACTGCTTGGCGTAGGTCGAGAGAGACTCGATGTAGCGCCGTTGCCCCTCGGCGTAGAGCGTGTCGAAGGCG
>JABAOF010000553.1_pt1 | contig 48743 bp, 44 predicted proteins | sample 7062171 | NCBI WGS metagenome assembly JABAOF01 (sample SAMN14538628, study PRJNA623070) | marine sediment metagenome | biome: marine biome [ENVO:00000428]; feature: marine pelagic biome [ENVO:01000023]; material: deep marine sediment [ENVO:00002113] | place: India: Gulf of Khambhat ... | reverse complement strand
CTTGAAGAGAAAGCTGGATTGGCCAAAGAAACGTTCAAAGTAGCAGGAGTGGAGAATGTCGTTAAGCTCGTAAGAGGCGACGCAAGAAAACATCTGGAGAACTACAGAGACATCTCATTCTGTTTTCTCGATGCCGAGAAAGATGCCTATTATGACTGCTACGAAAAGATAGTCCCTAACATGGTCAAAGGCGGATTGCTCGTGGCTGACAATGCCATAAGTCATAAGGAGGAACTGGAGGAGATGATCAAAAGGGCTTTAGATGACAGACGCGTAGATGCTTTGATAGTCCCCATCGGGAGGGGAGAGTTGGTTTGCAGAAAAATCTGACTGAAGTGTGTTGCGCAGGCCCGCTGAATTAATGTGAGAGTCAAAACGATGAAGAAAAGAAGAACAAATTCCCAATTCTGGCAAGGGAAGCAGGTAAAAGTTGAAATTCCATTTTCAAGGGCGGGTGTAGCTCAGCAAATCTGGATAGAAAGCGCAACTGGTTCTGTTCTCATCGATGCGGGCGACGGAACACTCAGAGATCTTGTTTCCGTTGGGGTTGATCTGGATAAGCTAAAAGGAATAATCTTCACTCACGGGCATTTTGACCACGTAGGAGGTCTGCATTCGCTGCTTGGGTTCCTGAGGATGATAGGAAGAAAAGAAGTACTGACGATTTGTGCTCCGAAGGGATGCGCAGAGGTATTTTCGATTGTTGATAACTTCGCGCGGTTGTGCAGGGATACAGTACCTTTCAGAATCTGTCTCAGAGAGATAGAGCCTCAGGAGGTCTTCCAAATGGCGGAGATGAAGATCAAACCTTTCTCGGTGCTACACTGCGGAAGTATAGAAGGCGTGGGAATACTCGATCCAGTACCAGCTTTGGGCTACAGGATCTCACACAAAGGGGAGGCTATTGCGATAACCGGTGACACGGGATTCTGCCCTAGTCTGAAAGAATTAGTGAAAGGCGTAGACCTTGCAATAATAGAAGCGACACATCAAAATAGCAAGGACGTGGACAGGGAAACCTTGGAGAAAGTGCATCTGTCTGAGGATCTGGCAAAGGAGATCGGGAAACTGGCGAAGGGGTTTATCCTGGTTCACAGAGGGGCAGGAGAATGAATCGAAAGCCGAGCATTTTCGAATGGATCAAGAGAGAATTAAAGCCCAGATCCTGTAACTCGGAGGAGTTCATCTACGACGACATGGCCTCCCAGTCCGACCGCTCCTTGCCCATATTGTATCAGCCATTCGATGCGGGAAAGAAGTCTCATTGGCGAGACCGGGGATCGCTTTTCGATTACCTTTACTCAACTGGAGGAAGAAAGTTGCTGGATTTCGGCCCAGGCGACGGCTGGCCGTCCCTGATCGTGGCGCCCTTTGTCGACCAAGTTGTGGGGGTAGAGGGATCGCGTCGCCGGGTTGAAGTTTGTGCTGAGAATGCCGAGCGTCTCGGTATTCCGAATACGGAATTCCTCTTTGTTGAGCCTGGGGGTCGATTACCGTTTCCAGATGACAGCTTTGACGGGGTCATGGCCGCCTCTTCTGTAGAGCAGACTTCTAATCCAAAGGCCACCCTGCACGAGCTTTTTCGGGTTTTGCGTCCCGGGGGACGCCTGCGGATAGGTTATGAAGCCTTGGGAAGATACCAAAACGGTCGAGAGCGGGAAACCCGGCTGTGTCAGCTCAACGATCATACGTGTCGATTTATCCTGTACGATCGTCAAATTGATGACGAATGCGCCAAGCAGTATGGAATAACTTTGGCCATGTCGCGGCGTGAAGCAATAAATTCCCTCTCCAAAGACGGTGGTTCTGTCTCTTTCGATACGATTAGCATTCCGCTTTTGGAGAAAGTTCGCTCGGCGGTAGTAGATGCCCGAGTCTGCTCCTTAGCACACCCCTCGGGGAGAACTCTGGTTTCCTGGCTGAAGGATGTCGGGTTCAGTGAGGTACAGCCGTCACCCAGCGGGGGTGAATTCGCGGGTTTGCTGTTCGATCGGCTTCCTGAAAGGCAGCGCCCGAAAAATATCGATTCCGTGGATACTTTGTTGAAGCCGCTTGTGAGAATCGTAGTGCAGATGGTTGCACCTCTGGACCTCGATCCTATGATTACAGCAATCAAATAGAGCTCAGTACGGAGTCTACGCCGAGCGAAGGCGGAGAACCGGTTTCTTTGTGACTTGACGAATGGAAAGTAGATATCATAAAAGTTGCCAGGCCAATACCGAAAAAACGGGGAAGGTAACAGAAAATGCCAGTCAGGAGTGAATGGGAGCAGTTTTTCAATAAATATGCTCCCGATTATATGAACAATGCTTTTACCAAGAACACCTTCGAGGAGGCTCAATTCATTGTCGAAGAACTTGGGCTTCGCGCGGGGAGCCATATCCTGGACGTAGGTTGCGGAACCGGACGGCACTCAGTTGAGCTTGCCAAGCGCGGTTACCTGATGACGGGCGTTGATATCTCTTCCGGCATGCTGGCGGAGGCGAGAAAAGCCGCGAAGGAAGCAGGCGTTAAGGTCGAATGGGTAAAGGCAGACGCAACCCAGTTCAAACCCGACAATTTATTTGACGCTGCCATCTGTCTATGCGAAGGAGCCTTCGGGCTGATAGGAATGGAGGGTGATGCCGTTGAGCACAGCCTTTCTATATTGCGAAACATCAATAAAGCTGTCAAGCCTCAAGCAAAGCTGATTCTAACCGCAACCAACGGACTGGCTTTGATCCGAAAGTTTAGCCAGGAGGATGTGGAGAAAGGAAGATTCGATCCAATTACTCTGGCTGAAGTGTACCCGGTGGAATACAATACCCCCGAAGGCAAGGAAACTCTGACGGTACGAGAAAGAGGGTTCGTGCCTACAGAACTTGTCTTGATGTTTCAGCAGAGCGGATTTGAGGTCAAGAACATCTGGGGAGGGACTGCGGGCAACTGGGGGCGGCGCAAGGTCGACTTAGATGAGATGGAAATAATGATCATGGCCGTCAAAGCCAACCACGTAGTTTGTTTAAGCGGAGAGGATGATGGGTGACGTTACAGTTCGACCGGCAGGTCTGCAAGACCTGGAATGGCTCTGTAAGACATACTGCGAATTCCACGAGTTCCACGTTCGCGGCGTTCCCGATCGCCTGGTGACCCTGAGCAAATCCGATCCACCGGAAGATTCAAAGCTGCGGGCCAGTCTCAAGAAGATTATTGAAGGCGATGAATCCGTGCTCTTTATCGCTGAAGTTACGCGCCGACCGGTGGGATTTGCCGAGGTCTATGTACGCGAGGATACGCCCGATCCCGCCAGGGTGTCATACAGGTACGGGTATGTGCAGAGCTTAATGGTAGATGAGGCATTCAGGCGACATAGCGTCGGGAGACGGCTAATGGAGGCTGCAGAAAGGTGGACCAAAGAGCAAGGAGCCACCGAAATGTGACTGGACATCTGGGAGTTTGGCCAAGGTTCTTTGGGTTTTTACGAGAAAATAGGTTGCCGAACCCTGAGGCGAATCATGGTGCGAGCGCTGTGAATGTCACCGGATGGAATCTGGCCAGTGAAAGTGGTGAGGCTTTACTTGGCAGCGAAGTTGAACCAGATTCAGTGACGCTGGGGTTTTCGAAAACAGCACGAGAGCCAAGGCATAAACTTCTTCATCCAGATCTTGATGCGTTCTTATTCCCCAAAGTTCGCAACCAGAATCGGCTCTGGGAGGAGACGTTACGTCTGAAAAGGCACGCATGGTCGTCGATAAGATAGATGCCGGCTACGCTGACTGAAACAATCTTCACTAATCTTTCCTTTTGTCCTATTCTTAGCCAATTTCAGGATTGCAAAGATTACACATAACGCGATACCCTTCCTTTGAAGACGGCAGATTGATCTCGTCCGCACCGATAATCAGCGGCGAGCCCCCTCGTGAACCTTTCAAACTCAAGTATAATGCTCAGCTTTCCACAACCAGAATCTCCGACTGTACCGCTATCTTTTAGACAGAGCACCTGCAATAAAGACCAGCTCCTCACTTTTAATCACATCCTTTTACTATTATGTGGTATTCTGGAGACGTAACAGTTCGGTATGGTGCGTTTATTTTGCCCCCTGTTAGCGCCTATCTTCAGTGATCAAGTTTTTTTTCTCTAGTTTTCTCATCTGCTCTTTGGCCCTATGGTGCGAACCAAGGTGGTCCTTATGTGCCAAGGACTTCGAGTAATGGTGATAAGCCTCCTGGTGTCTTTCGCGTTCATGCAAAGAAAGACCAATCAGAAGGTGGGCTTGACCTTTTAGAGCATCAGAATCACAGAAATCCAAAGCGGTCTGGAAGTCATTCTGAGCCTTTTCATTTTGGTTCAAGGAGAGGCTAACCAATCCTGACCAGAGATGACACTCGGCCTTCTTGTTGTCACTAAGTTCAGCGTAGAATGTATTCTGAATTTTAGACTGCAGCTGGTCTATGGTCCATCGAGCCAGGCGGTGTTCCCCAAGGTAGCGATAATACTGAGCACGTAAGAGCTGAAAGTTGAAATTCTGAGGGTATTTCCGGTGCAGCTGTATAACCAGCTCCAGACCCTCCTCTCTTTTTTCTTCCCTATCCAAATAGATGAGCGCTAATTCGTAGGCGGCAAAGTCCCTGCTGTACCTTCCTTTCTCCTTTGCCAGATTCAATTCCTTGATTCCTCCTTTGATGTCCCCCTCGAAATTAAGAAGAGGAAGGAAGAAACGTAGCAATCTGGGCAAGGTTCCAGCATAGTAGTGATACACTCCTAATCCGTAGTAGGCATCGAAGCAATCTGGATTCTTCTTCACCGCTTTTTCGAAATATCGTTTGGCTTTTCTTGCATTTGCAAAAGTCTTCCATTTGTCGCCGGTGTCCAGATAATATTTTGCCTTCCAGCCGTGAACTGCTCCCAGGAAAAAATTGGCATACCAATCATCTTTATCCTTTTCTGCCAATTTTCTGCCGATTCTCTCAGCTTCATTCATATTCTTAAAGAAAAGGGCTTTGTTTTTTTTCACACCTTTGCAGTTTACCAAAAGCTGAACATAAACCACAGCTTTGAATAGGTACGGTCTCACATCCTGGGGGTTTTCTTGCCGAAGCCGCTCCAACAAAGTTAGAGCGTTTGTGTATTCAAAATTGAGAGCATAGTCCACCGCTTGACACAGCTCGTCCTCTATATTCGCCTGAGATCTGGGCGTGTCCATAATGCCGAGTAATAGACCGAGCAGGAATATGGGAACTAAGGTTCGTCTCAAGGTTTGTCCCCCCTTATCGGTTATAGTCTAATCTTTTAAGCACCCTTCCCAGCGGTATGAGTCATCATCAATCTTGCCAGTCAAGAGTCTTGTTTTCTCGCTTGCTTTAGATCAAGGTTTAGTATAGCATCTCGCGTCTACCAGATGCAGTAAATAGATGGGCGCATGAGGCGAATCGTCAACGCCCTAAACCTTTCGCAAAATTCCTCTTAGAATGTCTATTCCCTTTTTGGTTCCCAGTGTCTAATAACAAATATCGTCTCAAAAGTCAAGTTCGAAATGGTGAACTCTGAAAATCTTGATGATGTGTTTGAGGACCGGGAAAAACGAAGCTTATCTGGATACAGATGGTGTTCAAACCTCAGGTAAAAAATCCGAAGCATCTAGTTGAGTCAAAGCTGAGGGAATTCCCGTTGCAGGGAGCATGAATCATTTCACTGGCGCCGATGCCGTGAGACTTGACTTGGCAGGGTAATTGACGTAAATTCTAGGGCTAGGATTGATTGTGGGTGTAAGGACACGGACAAAACCAGCGATTTCGAAATCAGCCCAATCGTCGCATTTTGTCTTGTATGGCTTCGCTCGAATAAGTAAAGAAGGAGGTACCATGTTTGACAGACTACGGGGAATGCTCGAAAAGATGGACGCCGACTACGCAGACATTCGGTACGAGATTAAGAAAGATACCGTCATTTCCTTTGCCGGAAAGGAATTGACCGAGATCGGCTCTAATTCCACCGACGGATATGTAGTCAGAGCGCTAAAGCACGGCGGAATGTCCTCGGTTGTTTTTACCAGAGAAGGCGATGCTGAGAAGGCGGTGCGAACCGCCACGGAGAACGCAACACTGATTGGAAAAAGCGTCGAAAAGCCGATGAGTTTGGCCAAGACAGAGGTGATCAAGGATACCTTCAGCCCCACATTGAAGGAAGACCCCAGGCAGGTCCCCATCGGTGAAAAACTTGAGCTTGTCCGCAAGTACAACGATATTCCGCTTGCCCATCAGAAATTAGCGACGACATCAATCACTTACCAGGAAATCATTAGAGAAAAGTATTTTCTCAGCAGCCAGGGCAGTGAAATACGGGAAGACCTGGTGACGACAAGGCTGGGCGGTGAGATCGTGAGCAAGGACGGCAATCTGACTCAAAATCTGAGGGTGGCAGCCGGAGGAAGCAATGGATTTTCGACCATCCGAAATCAGGAAGAGTATTTTGAGAAACGAACCGGGATTGTGGTTGATCTGTTAAGGGCGAAACCGGTGGAAGCTGGTGTTTACAATTGTATTCTGAATCCGAGTATGGCTGGAGTATTTACGCACGAAGCTTTTGGTCATTACTCCGAAGCAGATTCGATAGAGAATCTTCCCTCCATGCGAGAAAAGATGAGCATAGGAAACAAACTCGGCAACGACATCCTGAACATAATCGATAATCCTACTCTGCCCAACCAGCTTGGGTTCTACAAGTACGATGACGAAGGTGTTGAAGCCCGGCCGACACAACTTATGAAAAACGGAGTCCTCACAGGCCGTATGCATTCCCGAAGAACCGCCGCTGAGTTCGGAGAGCCGCTCTCCGGGCACTGCGTGGCACAGGATTACCGTTTTGCTCCCCTCATAAGGATGGGAACCATCTTCATTGAACCGGGAAAACACAGCTTTGAAGAGCTTTTGGCCCAGCTCGGCAACGGACTGTATATTCTAGATGCCAAGGGCGGAGCCACTTCCGGCGAGAATTTCACTTTCGGTGCACAGTACGGTTATATGGTAAAGGATGGAAAAGTGGCCGGCATGATAAGAGACATAAACATCTCCGGCGATCTGTATCAGACGTTGATGAATATAGTTGCAGTAGGGAACGACCTTGTCTTATCAAAAATCGGTGGATGTGGAAAGGGTTACGTGATGCAGACTAATGTTCGTTCCTGTTCCGGTGCGCCACACATACTTGCTAACAATCTCGTGATAGGAGGCGTGTGATGGAAGCGTTGCTTGGAATGGCAAAGAAGGTTTGTGATAAAGCCGAGGTTTTCTCAGTCGAGCACTCCGACAACTCTGTCATCTTCGAGAATGCCAAACTAAACAGGATTGAGAGCAAACTTCAGTCGGGGTTTTCCTTGAGAATAATCAAGGATAAGAAGCTCGGATTCGCTTACACCAGAAACCTTATGGATCGTCAGGAGGTCTTGCAGAATGCGCTTGACTCATTGCAGGGGGGAGTGGAGGCAAGTTACGATCTCCCGCTGACCGAAAAGCTGCCCCGGCTTGATACCTACGATCCGTCGATCGAGAGTCTAACAGGCTCCGCCTTGGTGGAAGAGTCTACCAGAGTGTGCGACATCTTGAGGTCCAAAACGGACGCTGAGATTGCGGCGATTTCGCTTAAACATATCGGAAGCACGCGAATTATCAATACCGAGGGGACGGACGTCTCAATTAAGAGCGCAGAATACGGCATGGTGGTTGAGGTGGCGTACCCGGGGTCGGGGTTCGGCATCTGGCGACCCTTTGAGAGCAAGAGATTCGAAAAGATGCCGGACAGCACTGTGGACGAGTTAGTAAAGCTGTACCATGCCTCGTCAAAGGTGGTGACTCCCAAAGGCGGCAAGATGAAGGTGATGTTCACGCCCAACAGCATGGTTACCCTCAACTGGAGAATCCTGAGCGGAACAAGTTCGAAAAGTGTTTACGAGAAGATATCCCCCATTGCCGGAAAAGTGGGAGAGAAAGTTTTCCATGAGAAGATAACCATCTATGATGATCCATTAAATGACGAGCATCCGGGAGCGCGCTCCTTCGATGATGAGGGCGTTGAGTGCAAACCGTTGACTCTAGTGGAAAACGGCGTGCTGAAGAGTTTTTACTATGATCTGGACTACGGCAAGAAGTTGAATGTCAAGCCCACCGGTCACGGATACAGGACCACCAGATGGGGAGGCGATCCGGTCGGGTTAAAGCCTGTACCGGCACTCTCCCATTTGACCATAAAGCCGGGGAATAAGTCCTTTTCCGATTTAATCAAGTCAATTGACAAAGGCGTGATCGTGGAGAATGCGCTGGGATTTCACAGCGGCAACATACCCAACGGAGATTTCTCCGTGGGCCTCAACCCGGGGCTATATGTGGAAAACGGCGAGATCGTGGGGCGGGTGAAAGACGCCATGGTGGCGGGTAACATTTACCAGACCCTGAAGAAAGTGGTGGACATCGGTGATAGGCTCGCCCCAGCCCACGGCGGGGGATGGGTCCCGGTGATATTGTGCGACGAAGTGAGCGTGGCCACGAAGAGCTAAATTTCCGGGCCTGGCGGGCCCGGCGACCTGACAGGAGCCATGCGCCGGGTCAGGAGACCGGGCGGCCACGAAGAACACAGTGCCTCGCTTGTGGGGCGTGATGCTGGATGAAGAATCGAAGTGAAATGCCAGATTACTATCGCGCGGTGTGGGAAAGTTGGTATAGCTGGTTTGCCCACATATGCGATCCCTTTGTCAAAGTTTTCTGCTTCTTGTTTAACGGAGGTTTTGGCGGTGAACGCAGATGGCGGGAGCTGATAATCAAATGGATCGACCCTCAGCCGGGCGAAAAGGTAGTGGACATCTGCAGTGGCACGGGTACCTTAGCCACAATGCTTGCCGAAAGGCTTGCAGGAGAAGGAGAGGTGATGGGTATTGAACTTTCTCCCGATCAACTAAAGATTGCCCGAAAAAAGGAAAAGCCAAACGGACCCCTTTTCATCCAGGGCGATGCCCAACATATCTCCTTTTCAGATTGCTATTTCGACAAGAGCGTTATTTGTGGTGCGCTGCACGAGATGCCCCAACAGGTACGACAAAATGTTCTTGCGGAAGCTCACAGGATCACCAGACCGGGGGGCAGGATAGTCATCATTGAGCACAACAAGCCAGACCGGAAGTGGAAGGCAAATCTGTTCGATTTCATGGAGCGTTTTAATCCTGAATATCCGACTTACAGAGATATGCTAAGATGCGGGCTGACGACTGAGATCGAACTGGCCGGGTTCAGGATAGTTCGGACCGATACGACCTGTTGGGAATATCTCCAGATTGTTTTGGCAGAAAGATAGATCTTGGGGAGGACACGCAGGTTTGCAGCGATCAGGCTGACACTGTTTTCCCGACCAATTGAGTTTAAGTACGTGATCATAACACGCGCCCGTCTGTCGTCACTCCTGCGGTGGGAATCACTCTGATCTGGGCTTCAGTGGATTTCAAAACGATATCCGCCTGTGTTTCGGCTGAAAGAAAAGACGATCCAGGCCGCCGATGATCAGCAAGGTTAACACCGCAAGAACCAGTAAACCCAGGTTGCCGTTTAGACCCACCAGGACCCCCTTGATGAAATCAAGAACCCCCAAGCCAAATTCCCTGTGCGGCAGAAGATGAGCAAAAGCCTTTCCCAATGGTCTTAAATCCACATAATAAAGCGTGACCCCCCCTGAGATGATGATCCCCAAGATTACCAGGAGAGTATTGATAAAACCGAAGTGAGACTCCGCCTCGCCTTCTGCCGGAAGCCTTCTGAGCACAGCCTTGGCAAACCCTTTGGACAGTTCAAAGCCTTTATCTTCCTTAAGCTCCAGGTACAGACTCTCGTATCGCTTCAAAGCTTCCCGGCAACGCTGGCAAACCTGCAGATGCTGCTGTGCCAGTAGGGCAATTTCTTGTGACGGATTGCCATCCAGATAATCCTGGATTTCTTCGTCGCTTAGATGCTTGAGTTGCATAAATCCTCCCGCTGGTATTTGGCCATCAATCTATCTTTCAAAAGCCTTCTTGCCCGAAAGAGATAGCTCTTGACAGTGCCTTCCGGCAGATCCATGGTCTCCCCAATCTCCTTATAGCTCATCTGATCCAGGTGGTAAAGTGTCAATATGGTTCGATAATGAACTGGCATTCTGTCTATTTCGGATCGCAACAGGACAGAAGCCTCCTTTTCCTCAACAATTCGGTCAGGCCCCTGGACCCTTGAGGGAAAACTTTCCAGTGACTGCTCTTCCGGAGTCAGATCGTCAAAAAGCGGTACCGTCTTTTTCTCCAGGTAGTTTAAGCACGTGTTGTAGGCGATCTTTGCGATCCAGGTGGATAGCTTCGATTCGAATTTAAACCCTCCCAGACCTTCATACACCTTCAGGAAAACATCCTGACAGACATCTTCCCGATCCGCCGGGTTCTGCACCATCCGGAAGACAACGTGGCTGACCAACCGTTGATGCTGCTGGATGATTGACTCAAACGCCTTTTTGTTGCCAGCCAGCGTCTTTTTGACCAAGAGCTCGCTGTCCATCGTTTCTGCTTCCACAGTCTTTAGACAGCCCGAGAGAAAGGAATGTTGCACACTTTTTTTGCAGTTTGATGCAACATTCCTGAATGTTACCTGTCTGATGTGACTGAGAATGAGATGAAGAAAAAGACGAAGTAGAAAGGAGAAGGCCATGGAAAACGTTTGGGAGGTAGTGCCAGTAATTGTCTTCTTCGGGGCTGCAGCCTACATTGTTAAGATCATTTTGGATAATGCTACCAGGCGGAAGCTGATTGACAAAGGCATGGTGGATGAAAACGTCAAATATCTATACCTGGACAAACAAAAGAGTCCGATTCTCTCAGCTCTGAAATGGGGTATGGTTGCCATTGGCATCGGAATCGCCATCTTCATCGGGCAGATGGTACAGTACGATATGCGAGAAGAGGTCACCATCGGCTGTATGTTCATATTCGGCGGTCTGGCGCTGGTTATCTACTACGCGATTGCCAACAAAATGATGGAAAAGCACAAGCACGACGATTCTAACCTGAGACCGCAGTGAAGGATTCTTGGCACCTCTCCCCCTTAGTCCCCCTCTCGGTGATATGGAGAGGGGGAAAAGAAGGGGGTGAGGTTCAACGCTGCCCAAAGTTGTTTCTCCCCGACCATCCCAACTTCTCACCAATCCAGTTGTCCTCTTTAGTCCTTGACTTGTAACCCCGAGATTGTTACATATACTGAGTTCTGAATTCGAGTTTCTCGAAAAAGATGTGTCTCAATCTTCTCACGGGGTTGCCATGAAGATCAGAACCATCACCACCGGCATTACCATCAAGTCTTCGGTAGACTTCGAAAAGATCAAGCCGGTCGCTGAATTCAACCAGAAGGCTCAGGTCCTGTTCGAGCGACAAGGATACGAGGTTCAAACCACCAGAGTGACTACGAACTCGTGGGAAGAATATCTTCCGGGCTCATCATCTGAGGAAATTCTGGGTGGAGTCAAAAGAATCGAAGAGACATGTCGAGACGCAGACGTCAATTTCTTCAATATTGGTTATGCAAGCCGTCCCGACAGAATTCGCCTTTGCTCTCAAATAGTGGCCGACACGTCCCTCATTTCTTGTTCCAGTAGAATCGGGGACTCGGAGACTGGTTTGAACTATCAGAATGCGACGGCATCGGCGGAGGCGATCAAACGCATCTCGGGAGGGACGGAGAATGGAGATGGTAACTTCAGATTCTGTGCCTGGGCAAACTGTCAACCGGGAATACCGTTCTTTCCGGCGGGATACCATGAGGGGAAGACGTCCTTTTCCATCGGACTGGAGTGCAGCGATCTGGCCATGAAAGCATTTTCGAAATCCAAGAATCTCTTGGAGGCCGAAAAAAACCTGAAATCGACAATGCAAGACGAGCTCGACAAAATCCAGGAGATTGCACGGCAGATCTCGGCTGGGCTCAGAATCCGGTTCGGGGGCATTGACGCGTCGCTTGCCCCATCCCTTGATAAGAACGAAAGTATCGCGTTTGCGTATGAGAAGCTGGGGATCGGCAGATTCGGCGATACAGGAACGCTGGCGATTTCCGCCGTGATCACACGTGTGCTGAAGAACTTATCCCTCAAAACTTGCGGCTATTCTGGCCTCATGCTTCCAATCTGCGAAGATTCGGGACTAGCGCAAAGAGCGAGCGAGGGATGCTTTGGCGTTACTGATCTACTGCTGTATTCGGCAGTTTGCGGCTGCGGACTGGATGTAGTTCCGCTGCCCGGAGACATAGCTGTGGAGAAGATTGAGGCAATACTCCTCGACCTGGCCACCTTAGCTATAACGCTTGACAAGCCCCTCTCAGCAAGATTACTACCTGTTCCGGGAAAGAGAGCTGGAGAGATGACCGCATTTAATTCACCATATCTGGTCGACTGTAAGATATTGGATGCAGAATAAACCGCTTGACATCACAAGAAGTATGGGTTAATTCTGGTTCATGATATTTGTGAACTTTTGGAAAGGGATTTCGTATCACCGTTTTTTGAAGAAACCGTTAAACCCTTTAAGAAAGGAGAGAAAGTGAAGAGAGCGTTCGTAATCGTCCTGGTGATGTGCCTGGCGGTGGCATGCGGCTCGTCCAGAAAGGTTTACCGGATTGAGCCGGAGACGGTGACCGACTTGAGCGGCAGATGGAACGATACCGATGCTCGCCTGGTGGCAGAGGAGATGGTTTCAGATTGCCTTTCCCGGCCGTGGCTGATGGACTGGGTGGCTAACACGGGAGGCAAGCCGGTAGTGACAGTGGGGACCATTCGCAACCGGAGCAGCGAGCACATCGATACGGAAACTTTTACCAGCGACTTTGAAAGGGAGTTGATCAACTCGGGCCAGGTGAGATTCGTGGCCAGCCGGGGTCAGAGAGATGAGATACGTGATGAGCGTTTCGATCAGCAGGAATGGGCATCTCCCGAGACCATGAAACGAATCAGGGCGGAAACCGGTGCAGACTTCATCCTGGTTGGCGCCATCAAGTCCATAACCGACGAGATCGAGGGGACCAGGGTGGTATACTACCAGACCGATCTGGAGATGATTGATATCGAGAGCATCGAGAAAGTCTGGATCGGCTCCAAGAAGATCAAGAAGGAAATATCCAAAAAGAAGACCGAGTGGTAGAATTGAACGGGTCCAGAGCAAAGGGCGCCAGAGGAGCAGCCTTTGGGCTGCTCCTGTGCCTTTTTTTGTCTGTTGGGTGCGGCTCGGTAGCGACCAGAAAAGACTTTTATCAACCGATAACGATGGATCTCAGGGGAAACAACTTTGAGGCCGCTATCCAAAAGATCGAAAAAGCCAAAGCGAGCCACAAATACGGCAAGAAAGATCGCTTTGTTTATTACCTGGATGCAGGCTTAGCCTATCACTACGCTTCCCGTTTTGATACCAGCAATATCAAGCTGACCCAGGCAGAAGACGCCGCAGACGAGCTTTTCACCAAAAGTATCTCGCGTGCGGCTGCCTCAATTATGCTCAATGACAACGTCCTGGAATATGCAGGTGAGGACTACGAGATCCTGTACACCAACCTGCTCAAAGCTCTCAATTACATAGGTAAGGATGACTTCGATGGGACCTTCGTCGAAATCAGACGGGCGAACGACAAACTGAATCTGCTGGAACAGAAGTACGCGGACGTATCACGGAGATTCCAGGAGGGGTCTGTGGATGATACCGCTGACGTCGAGATAGAATACCAGGCCAAGAAGGTTAGGTTCAACAACGATGCCTTTGCCCGATACCTGAGCATGCACGTGTATGCCGCCGAGGGCAAGATGGATGATGCCAGAATTGACCATAATCTCCTCCTTCAGGCATTTAGAGAGCAGCCTCATATATATGATTTTGAAGTCCCGGAGGTAAAATACTTCTCGGGGGACAAAGCCATCCTAAGCGTGGTCGGGTTGGCGGGATTATCTCCGGTGAAGGAAGCGTTGAATCTGCGCATCAGAACGGATAAGGACCTGGATCTGGTGCAGGTGTTGTACACTGATCCGGAATACGGCGAGTCGGAGTACGGACACCTGCCCATGCGCATATCAGAGGATTTCTATTTCAAGTTCTCCATTCCGCAGATTGTCTCTCGACCGTCATATGTCAGCCGGATAAGGGTGTATGCCAACACAGAGTTTATCGGGGAGTTGCAGCTTCTCGAGGACGTGGCAAAGGTGGCCCAGGAGACCTTCGAGGCCAAGAAATCGCTGATCTATCTTCGGACTGTCGCCCGTGCGGTCTTCAAGGGCTTGGCCGCATATAAGGCCAAGAAGAAGGCAGATACTGGCGGTGTGGGAGGGTGGTTGAAAAAGGCGGCAATTGACGTTGCCACGGACATCTCGGAAAACGCCGACCTTCGCTGCTCCCGCCTGCTTCCCGGAAAAATCTACGTGGGTGATTTTGAAATCGAGCCCGGAACCTATGATCTAACCGTCGAGTTCCTGGATGCTGATGGAGATTTAATCGGTGCCACGGATATATCCGGATACCAGGTTTTAAAGAACGGCCTAAATCTCATCGAAGCTTTTTCACTTAATTGAGACACCGCTGCCGCCAAGATGCAGGATAGAGCGATCTTTGGAAACTTAACCGAATTAAAAGGAGGGATCATGTCGAGGATGGAAAGAAGGGATTTCATCAGATGTGTACTGGCAAGCACCTCGATGCTGGCGCTGGACTGGAGCCTGTTCCCGACGGGCTCAGGCGCTCAGCTCGACCAGAACGAGTATGATGCGGTTATCATCGGTTCGGGACTAGGTGGATTGAGTTGCGCCGCCGCATTTGCCCGGCAGGGATTCAAGCCGCTGGTTCTGGAAAAGCACGACAGGCCAGGCGGATATGCCACCACATTCAAACGGCCTGGCGGCTTTGTGTTTGACGTTTCCCTGCACTCCACAACGGTCGGAGAAAGGGAGGGAATGCACAATCTGATACCAGGGTTCCCCGAAATCGAAGACGTGGAGTTCGTCCCCCATAAGAACCTGTACCGGGCGATCTTCCCGGAACACGATTTCCGCGTGCCTCAAAAGGATATTCCTGGCTACGTCAATATGCTCGTAGGATACTTCCCGGATGAGAAGGAGGGCATAGAGAAACTAATCGAGGATATGACGGGAGTGGCCACCGACATCCAGAAACTGTCCGCTGCCAGAGGCCAGGTGGATATGAGCAAGTTTCCGGTAGAGTTTCCACACCTGTTCAATTGCTACTCCAAGACCTGGGGCCAGATGATGGACGTCCACATCAAGAATCCGAAGCTGAAAGCCATCGTGTCATCCCTTTGGGGATATTTCGGCCTGCCTCCGTCCAAGCTTGCCAGCTATTACTATGCGATGCCGGTGATAGGCTATCTCTACCAGGGCGGCTACTATCCAGTGGGCAAGTCGCAGAAGATGAGCGACGCCTTTGTGAAGTTTATCCAGGATCGCGGCGGCAAGGTGATCCTCAATTCCCAGGTAGAGGAAATTGTGGTAGAAGATCACACCGCCTGTTGTGTTAGGACTGCGGACGGCAAAGAGTACAAAGGCAAAGTGATAGTGTCAAACGCCAATGCCCACGATACCTTCCACAAGATGATCAAAGGGCAGGATGAACGTCTCAGGGAATACCTGGCTAGGATGGATCAGTTCAGCGTCAGCTTCTCGAGTTTCCAGGTGTTCTTGGGCTTGAAGAAGGACTTAGTCGGCGAAATCGGAATCGAAGACACCGAGATCTTTTGCACCACCGTATACGATCCCGAGGAAGAGTATCAGGCCGCTCTGAAGGCAGAGGTGGAGGGTGGCTTCGGCCTGACCCTTTACGATAACCTTTACGAGGGTTACTCGCCAAAGGGGAAGAACACGGTAAACATCATTGTCCTGCAGGGATATGATCACTGGAAGAGGTTCGAGGCCGACTACTTCAAGGGCAAGAAGGATGCGTACCGCAAAGAAAAGGAGCGGATGGCGGATATCCTGATCAACCAGGTCGAGGAGATGCTGCTGCCGGGACTAAGGGATGCTATAGAGATCAAGGAGATTGGCACGCCACTGACCAACCTGCGCTATACCGGCAACTATCGAGGCGCCGCATACGGTTGGGATCAGACCCTGGACAACTCCGGCCCGAGCAGATTAGCCCATTCCACACCGATTGAGAATCTATATCTCGCTGGAGCCTGGACTCAACCCGGTCACGGTTACGGAGGGGTTCTCTACAGCGGCCTCGAGTGTTTCGGTGAGATAATGCAGAGGTGGTGAGCTGCGCCAAAGCTGCACAACTGGAAAACGCTCTGGCTCTGAAACAAATTGTCGGCTGACTCGTCTAATTGGGTGATAGACCACGGACGGCTTCATCTTTTTTTCACCCGATTCCAGGAGGCCCTATGTCAAAGTTGAGACTTCCTAGGCACTGCTTGATCACCAGGTTTCTGGTTCTCATCTTTCTGGTCTTTTCGCTGTTTACCTCTTTGGCGATGGTTCAGGCAGCGAAGTTGGAGAAGCAGCTGGACGACTACCTGACGGCTGCGCAGGATGTCTGGAAATTTCAAGGGGCGGCTTTGGTGGCGAGGGACGGCAAAGTCATATTCAAAAAGGGCTATGGCATGGCCAATATCGAGTTGGGCGTGCCCAATACGCCAGAGATGATATTCCAGATCGGATCAATCACCAAGCAGTTTACCGCTACAGGTATTTTGCAGCTTGAAGAAAGAGGTCTGCTCAGCCTGGGTGATCCCATAACCAAACATCTACCCGACTATGCCAAAGAGACGGGAGACAAAATAACCATCCATTATCTTCTCTCGCATACGTCGGGCATTCCCAATTACACCAGCATGCCCGGAGTTATGGACAACAAGGCATTGCCAACCTCGGTCGACGATCTGATGGGGATATTCAAAGACGAGCCGCTCGATTTCGAGCCGGGAGAGAAGTACGTCTACAGTAATTCGAACTATATCGTTCTGGGTGCCATCATCGAGAAAGTCACCGGTAAAACCTACGAGGATTATCTTCAGGAGAACATCTTCAAGCCGCTGGGCATGAACAACTCCGGCTATGATCACCGCGACCGGATCATGAAGAACCGGGCTGCAGGTTACAGTGGGAATGAAGATGGGGAGCTGATCAACGCCGAGTTCGTGCACATGTCCACACCGTATGCAGCCGGGGCGCTGTACTCCACCGTGGGGGACATGCTCATCTGGGATCAGGCTCTGTACGGTGAGAAGATACTGAAGAAGAGTTCGCTGGAAAAGATGTTCACTCCGGTCAAGGACAATTACGGCTATGGCTGGGTGATAGACGAGGCTTACGGTCACAAGCGAATCTGGCACAATGGCGGGATCTTCGGCTTTTACACCTCCTTCAGTCGCTGGATGGACGATAAAGTCTGCGTTGTGGTCTTCAGCAACAATGACGGTGCTCCGGTGGACGGCATCGCCAGCGGGTTGGGAGCGGTTGCGCTTGGTGAACCATATGACATGCCCGTAATAAAAGAGCCTATTGAGGTCGATCCGGCGATCTTTGCCGATTATGAAGGAGTCTATCAGATCGAGGAAGGAGCTTATCGTATCATCACGCCGGAAGACAGCATATTGTACTCGCAGCACAGCGCCGGTCCGCGTTTCCGGATATTCCCCGAAGCGGAAGATAAATTCTACTTCGAGCACGATCATATGACCACGCTGAAGTTTGTTCGGGATGAAAACGGAAAGGTGATCAGGCACGTCATTCACAAACCCGGCAAAGACACACCTGCCGAGAGGTTGGGGCCAGAGGAAGCCCAGAAGGTGCTGGCGGAGCGAGAGGCTGAATGGCAGGTGGCCGATGTCGATCCCGCGATCTACGAGAGGTACGTGGGCGAGTATAAGCTTCCCATTGGGCTGAACCTTACCGTCAGCACCAGGGAAGGCAAGATATTCACCCAGGGCACCGGCCAGCCCGAGGCAGAGTTATTTCCCAAGTCGGAGACCGAGTTCTTCCTCAAGGTAGTGGATGCGCAGATTACCTTTGTGCTTGATGAAAGTGGAACCGTGACCGGACTGATTTTGCATCAAGCAGGACAGGATTTCCCGGGGGAGAAAAGCAAATGATCTTGATTGCGCAAAAGCAATCACAGACGGCGAGGATGTCATGATCCTCGCCGTTTTCTTATGACCTCTCCCGCTGCGGTCCCCCTCTCCATAGGATGGAGAGGGGGACTGAAAGGGGGTGAGGTAGGTCGGGCACCCTTCGGGTAACCCCCTGAAGGCAAGCCCTTGCCAGAGCGCTCTGTTTTGACTCCTCCTTGTTCTTCGAAGGCCCTTGACTTGACAGAGGGATTGAGTTAATTCTTCATAATCGATGTTGAAAAGGTTAATCGTAGGAAAGGAGATTGACCGATGAAGAATTGTCCGCATTTGGTTTTGGCCTTTTTACTCGTAATTTCCGCGTTCAGTTTGGTCTGTGTGGATAAGGGCACCCAAGAGGAGATAACGCTCTGGCCGGAGATCGAGCCGTTCCAAACGGGTCATCTCAAGGTTTCGGACATACACGAGATTTACTATGAGCTTTGCGGAAATCCGAAAGGCAAGCCGGCTTTCGTGCTGCACGGCGGGCCTGGAAGTGGGTCTTCGCCTTTTATGCGTCGTTTCTGTAATCCGGATAAGTTTCTTATCGTGTTGCACGATCAGCGGGGCTGCGGCAAGTCTAAACCGTATGCTGAGCTTCGTGAGAACACCACGCAGAATCTGGTGGAAGATATTGAGAGGCTGCGGCAGCACCTGGAGCTTGAGCAAATCATCATACTCGGCGGGTCGTGGGGCGCAACGTTGGCCCTGGCGTATGCCGAGACCTATCCGGAGAACGTGGCGGGCATGGTTTTGCGCGGTGTGTTCTGCTGCACCCAGGAGGAGATCGATCACTACTACCACGGGGGCGTGCGCAAATTCTTCCCGGAGACATACGACAGACTGCTCGAAACATTGCCCGACCCGAACAGGCAACCTCTGCCGAACTAATTTTTAGAGCTGCTCCAGACCAGCGACTCGGCCGACCGGATGAAACACAGCACTGCCTGGGCAAAGTACGAGGTGAAAATTGCATCGCTCCAAGTGGATGACGCATGGCTGGACAGTGTTTTCGGGCCCGGGGGATATGGGGAGGAGAGCTTTGCCATGTCTCTTTTGGAAAACTACTATATTGCCAACGGCTGTTTTCTGGAGGAGGGCCAACTCTTTCGGGACATAGACAGGATTGCCGACATTCCCGTGACCATAGTAAACGGGCGATATCACATGATTTGCCCGCCTGTAACTGCGTACCGCTTGCACCAGAGGTTGCCCAAATCGAAATTGGTTATTGCCGAAGGGGCCGGGCACTGGATGGGTGAGGACGCTGTGCAGGAAGCCCTGCTGGAGGCAATGCGGGAGTTTGAATAACACGGAGGCTTGCGGCGCGTAGGGACAGGGCTTGTCCCTGTCCGAAGCTTTCACCCTCCCTTTTATTCCCTCCCATCAAGGGAGGGAAATTCTCTTCTCTCTCCTCTGGGGGAGAGAGTTAGAGTGAGGGGGATTGGGAAATAATCGTAGGTCCGAAATGTCCGAAGGATCTTCGGACAAACCCCCTGCCTCGGATTGGCCTTCCACCGCATCCGATCTACAGGCCAACGGTTGGAAAATACTTCCCCATTTCGATTGACTTTTTGTCGTGTGTATATTAATTTTGGCTTTCAAAATCGGCCGACCCATACAATTCTCGAAACGGAGGAAGAAGTTGTTCAAGAATCCCAGGGAAGCCATCAGGTTTGCGCAAAAGAATAACATTGAGATGATCGATTTGAAGTTCATTGATCTTTTCGGCAGGTGGCACCATCTTTCGTTGCCGAAAAGCCAGTTAGACATAGATATGTTCGAAAGAGGCATTCCGTACGACGCTGCTTCCACTCCCGGCTTCAAACCCGTGGAATCAGGTGACATGGTTCTGCTCCCCGACGTCGAAACCGCCAAGCTGGACCCATTTTTTGAAATGCGTACCTTAAGCTTCGTCTGCAGCTCGGGGGAAGCGGACACGTGCAAACTTTATGAAAGAGAACCCAGAGCCGTCGCCAGGAGAGCGGAGGAGTATCTGGTCAAGACCGGAATAGCTGATAAAAGTCTTTGGTCTACCGAGTTCGAATTCTACATTTTCGACAGCGTGGCCTACAAAAACGACATCAACATGGCTTCATATATCATCGACTCCAACGAGGCAGACTGGAACTCCGAGTTACGAGAGGGTAAGAACTTGGGGCATAAAATCCCTACTCACGGTGGATATCACGCCATTCCCCCTCTGGATGATCTTTTTGACGTGCGGACGGAGATGGTCAAGACCATAGAGGAAGGTGGTATTCCGGTCAGATATCATCATCACGAGGTGGGCGGTCCAGGTCAATCCGAAATTGAGATACTGGACGACACCTTAACCAACATGGGTGACATAACCATGTGGATCAAATACGTCGTCAAGATGGTAGCAAGAAGACACAACCACACGGTCACCTTCATGCCCAAGCCGCTCTATAACGAGGCCGGCAACGGCATGCATTTCCACCAGCATCTGTTCAAAAAGGGCAAGCCCTTGTTTTATGACAGAAAGGGGTATGCCGGTTTGAGCAAGCTGGCCCTCTACTACATCGGAGGACTCCTCACTCATGGAGATGCTCTTCTGGCTTTGACCAACCCGAGCACAAATTCTTTCAAGAGACTGGTTCCGGGATTTGAGGCACCGGTGAAGCTGTTCTTCTCTCTGGCCAACCGGAGTGCGGCCATCCGCATTCCCAAGTATGCGCTTAAGCCGGCGGAGAAGAGAATGGAGTTTCGACCGCCGGATGCCACCTGCAACGTCTACTTAGCCTTGGCCGCACAACTGATGGCCGGGATCGACGGGATCAAGAGGAAGATCGATCCTACCAAAGCAGGATTTGGCCCCTTCGACGAGAATGTGTTTGCCTTACCTGAAAAAGAAAGAGACAAGATCAGGTCTGTTCCCACCACGTTAAAAGAGGCATTGGATGCTTTGAAGGAGGATCATCAGTTTCTGTTGGAGGGTGGGGTATTCAACCGGGATATGCTCGATGTCTGGATTGACTACAAACTGAACAGGGAATACCAAGAGGTAAGAAACAGGCCCCACCCTTACGAGATATCCCTCTATTATGATGTGTGAGCTCCGGAGTCGGAGTCAAGAGAGTCAAATTCCCTGGTAAATGGATGTAACCGTCCACAATTTTTCTCGCGAGGTAAAGAGCTATGCCCAAGACCAAAGACGAGATTTTGGCTTTGATCGACGAGAACAACGTGAAGTATATCCGCCTCTGGTTCACCGACATTCTGGGCCGGTTGAAGGGAATGTCCATCACTCGAGGTGAGATAGAGCACGTGTTGGACGAGGGACAGGGCTTCGACGGATCTTCGGTGGAAGGATTCGTGCGCATTCACGAGAGCGATCTTGTCGCCATGCCTGACCTGAAGACCTTTCGCATCCTGCCCTGGTCGGTAAACGATCACAAGGTGGCGCTCTTCATTTGCGACGTGTTGAGGCCGGATGGCAGTCCGTTTGTTGGTGATCCCCGTTACGTCTTGCGCAGAGTCTTGGCCAAAATAGCTGAAAAAGGATGGAGTTTCTTCTGTGGCCCCGAGATCGAGTACTTCTATTTTGCCGGAAAGGATAACCCTTGTCCCCTAGACGAGGGAGGATACTTCGACTACAGCACGGTAAGTGCGGGAACCAAGATGCGAAAGGCGGCAGCCACCGCCTTGGAGACCATGGGCATCCCGGTGGAGTGCACCCATCACGAGGTGGCGCCTTCGCAGCACGAGATCGACCTTCGGTACCAGGAAGCGCTGGTAATGGCGGACATGGTCATGTTCTATCGTCTGGTGGTGAAGGAGCTGGCCTTACGGGAGGGATACTATGCCACCTTCATGCCCAAACCCATCTTTGGTGAAAACGGCTCCGGCATGCACATCCATCAATCCCTTTTCCAAAACGACAGAAATATTTTTTTCGATCCCGGGGAGAAGAAATATCACCTATCCAAAGAAGCCCGGCACTTCATAGCTGGCATTTTTCGATATATCAAGGAGACGTGTCTGGTACTAAGCCAGTGGGTCAACTCATACAAGCGCTTGGTTCCTGGATATGAGGCACCGGCATACATTTGCTGGGGAACGCGAAATCGCTCTGCTTTGGTGCGAGTCCCGGAATACAAGCCCGGTAAGGAGACTGCTACTCGCATCGAGGTGAGGTCTCCTGATCCCGCTTGTAATCCCTATCTGGCTTTCGCCATGATGCTCGGTGCCGGTCTGAAAGGCATAGAAGAAAAGACGGAGCCTCCTCCTCCGGTGGAGGTGGACATATTCAGGTTGACTGAACAGGAAAGGAAAGAACTGAATATCCATTGTCTGCCGGGATCGCTGGAAGAGGCTGTGGGGGAGTTCGAGAAAAGCCAGCTGGCAAGAGAGATTCTGGGCGAGCACATCTTTGAGTCTTTGATTGCCAACAAGAAGGTGGAATGGGACCGGTACCGCATCCATGTTAGCGACTATGAGTTGAGGCATTATTTGCCTTGGCTGTAGCGGTCTTACCTCACCCCGTATTTCCCTCCCCACAGAGTGGGGTGGCAAAAAGATAGAGGTCTTCAGCTTCTTAGCACAATCCCATCGCACCTGTTTTAATGCATAGCACAAGACCCAATGAACTAACAGGGTGGCAGCTCAGGGAGATGATGGATAGAGGCGAAGTCTCCTCAGAGGAGATCGTATCTTCCGTGTTCCATCGGATCCATGAACTCGACCCGGACATCAATGCCTACGTTACGCTGTTAGAGGATCAAGCCCAAGAGGCAGCCAGCAGCCTAGATCATCGCCGTAGAAAAGGCGAAAAACTTGGGGTTTTGGCGGGCATACCTGTCGCCATCAAGGACAACATTTGCACCGAAGGGGTTCGCACCACGTGTGCTTCAAAGATACTGAGCAACTTCGTCTCGCCCTTTGATTCTACAGCGGTGGAAAAACTCAAAAAGGCGGATGCGATCATAATAGGCAAGACCAACATGGATGAGTTTGGCATGGGATCGTCCAATGAGGCCTCGTTTTTCGGCCTGGTCAAGAATCCCTCCGATTCGGGAAGGGTTCCGGGCGGTTCAAGCGGCGGATCTGCTGCTGCGGTGGCTTCTAATATGACTATCATGGCGCTGGGATCGGACACCGGCGGCTCGGTCAGGCAACCGGCCAGCCTCTGCGGCGTGGTGGGGATGAAGCCGACTTATGGTCGAGTCTCCCGTTACGGCCTGGTGGCTTTCGCCTCATCTTTGGATCAGATCGGGGCAATAACCAAAGACGTAAAAGACTGCGCCCTGCTTTCAGGTGTTATTTGCGGGCACGATCCGAAAGACTCCACCTCTTTGCCGGAGCCTGAAGTCGATTTTATTGAATCTCTGGGCGAAGAAATCAGGTATATAAAGGCGGGAATCGCCGAGGAGTATTTCGGAGAGGGATTGGATCAGGAGGTCAGGGAGACAGTGATGAGGGGGGTAAAAGTCCTGGAGACGCTGGGAATGAGTATACAGGAGATATCCGTGCCCCATACGGACAAGGCCATAGCTACCTATTACGTTTTGGCCGACGCGGAGGCGTCCTCCAACCTGGCCCGATATGATGGGGTCGGGTACGGCTACCGAACTGAAGGAGAACTTGAGTTAGCCCAGCTGTATAAGAAGACCAGAAGCGAAGGATTCGGGGTGGAAGTGAAGAGAAGAATCATTCTGGGCACCTATGTTCTGTCCGCAGGCTACTACGAGGCCTATTACGCCAAGGCTCAAAAGGCCAGAACCGTGATAAGGGAGGATTTTGCCAAGGCGTTCGAGAAGGTGGACGTGATAATCACTCCCACCTCCCCCACAACCGCCTTCAAGATCGGCGAGAAGATCGATGATCCCTTGACCATGTATCTTTCGGACATATATACCGTGTCAGCTAATTTGGCTGGCATACCCGCGATCTCGGTTCCCTGCGGCCAAGACTCGAAGAGTTTGCCTATAGGACTTCAGATCATGGCAAAACCGTTGTCGGAGGACTTGATCTTAGGGGTGGCTTACGCTTTGGAGCAAAATCTCTAAGCAAGGAGCTTTCTATGGATTACGGTGGATTGGTGAAAAGGGCGTTGGACGTCATGTGGAAATTCAAATACCTCTGGATATTCGGATTCTTTCTGGAATTCGGATCCGGCGGCGGCAGTTGGTTTTTCAATCTACCAGAAAAGATCAAACTACCTGTCGGCGACTTCATAAGGTACGATTTCCTGGAGGGTGTTCTGGTGGGGGCGATCGTGCTTTTGGTGATGGCTGCCCTGGTGATCTTCCTGGTATTCCTGATCATGTATATCATCTCTCAGGGTGGACTTGTCCACAGCGTGTGGAGAGTCAGTACCGGAGGAAACCCTGCCCTGCGTGATGGATGGGATGCAGGACTCAGGAATTTCTGGAGGGTTTTGGGAATCAAGGTTATAATCATAATCTTCATCCTTGGATCGATCTTGATAACCTTGGCGCCCTTCGTACTGATACTGATCGCTTTCAAACTTATGGGCGTGATCTCTGGACTCATCCTGTTCCCCTTGCTGTTAGTTCTGATCGTTGTTATAGCTTTGGTTGACCTTTATGGCACGAGAGCCTGTGTCATAGAAGGAAAAGGAGTCTTTGATTCTCTGGGCGCCGGGTGGAACATGTTGAAAAGCAATCCGGGTCCTTCGTTAATAGTAGCCTTAATCGGCATCGGCAGCACACTGGTTTACATATTTGCTTTCGTGGCTGTGGGGCTCCTGTTGGTATTGCCGTTTGTTGCCGTGGCTGCATTTAATCTATTTTTCGGAATCGTGGCTGGAATACTGGTCGGATTGCTCTACATCGGGGTGGTCTCAGCCCTCTGGGGAACGTATATCGATTCCTTATGGACTCTGGCGTATCTGGACATGAAGAAGCTGCAGCCGCAGAAGGCTGCCGTATGACGATTCTCCCTTGTCACTAAGGTCAGTGTTCACCGCCCTCGCTTGATCCTCCCACCAACGGAGGGAAATTCCCCCTCCCCGCCCGGGAGAGGGCTGAGTTGAAAATGCCGCCCTTCGACGTACTCTCCTCGAGTCTGAGCGACCTCGCAGTCGAAGACAGGGTGGTGAGTGTTCGACCCTGAGCTCAGACCGAAGGGCAAGGTCGAACCACCACAGGCGGGAGTGAGGGAACATAGAGATCAAATGGAATACGAAAGCACAATCGGCCTGGAAGTTCATGCGCAGCTTCTGACCGAATCCAAGATATTCTGCGGCTGTTCTACCAAATTCGGAAGCCCGCCAAACACTCAGATTTGTCCGGTCTGCCTGGGGCTCCCGGGCGCTCTGCCGGTTCTGAACAAGAAGGCAGTGGAATATGGTATAAAACTGGCTTCGGCCGTAGGGGGAACGGTACAGCCGGAAAGCGTGTTCGCTCGAAAGAACTATTTCTATCCCGATTTGCCCAAGGGCTATCAGATATCACAGTACGAGAAACCTCTGGCAACCGGCGGATACATCGAGATTGAAGCTGCTGTAGCCAATAAAAAAATCCGAATCTCCCGCATCCACTTGGAAGAGGATGCGGGGAAGTCTATTCATCCTGAGGGCGAGAAAGAAAAGGACACATCGGTTGATCTAAATCGATGCGGGGTCCCTTTGGTTGAGATAGTCAGCGAACCTGATATTTCTTCCCCCCAGGAAGCCTATCTCTATCTCACCAAACTGAGACAGCTTGTCCAGTATCTGGGCATCTGTAGTGGAAACATGGAGGAGGGAGCTCTGAGGTGCGATGCCAACGTTTCGGTGCGGCTAAGAGGGGCCGAGGAATTCGGCGTTAACACTGAAGTGAAGAACATGAACTCCTTTCGGGCGGTAGAAAGGGCGTTAGGCTATGAGATAAAAAGGCAGATCGACCATTTGGAAAAAGGCGGCACGGTGCAAAAAGAAACCCTGCTTTGGGATGAGAAAAGGCAGACGGTGTCCGCCATGAGGACGAAGGAGGAGTCCCCCGATTACAGGTATTTCCCCGAGCCTGATCTGCTCACTTTGGCAGTATCACAGCAATGGATAGACCGGGGCAGACAGGGTATACCTGAGCTTCCAGACGAAAAGAGACGAAGATTCGCCACCCAATACAGAATCCCGGAAGACGATGCTGGAGTGTTAACGTCTTCCCGAGACTTAGCAGATTATTATGAGGAATGTGTGAAACACCATCCCCGTCCCAAGACGGTGAGCAATTGGGTGATGGGTGAGGTCCTGCGGGAGTTAAATGAGAAGAAGATCGAGATCAAAGAGTCCCGGATCAGTCCAAAGAATCTCGCCGGTCTGCTGAAACAGATAGATAAGGGAACTATAAGCGGAAAGATGGCAAAGGAGATTTTTCCTGAGATGGTCCAGACCGGCAAATCCGCATCGCAGATTATCAGTCAAAAAGGTCTGGCTCAGATAACTGATGAAAAAGATTTGAGTCGAATCGTAGAAGAGGTGTTGACAGAGAATCCTGAGAATGTTAAAATGTATCTTGAGGGAAAAGAAAAGCTGTTTGGCTTCTTTGTGGGAGAGGTGATGAAAATGACAGGAGGTAAAGCTAATCCCGAATTGGTCAATAGGATACTTAAGGTGAAGCTCTCCGAATATAAGATCACATAGGCTGGGCTCATGCCCCACAAAAATACTCTTTCAGAGGTTCCCTTTAGTCTTTTTGATATGCTTCATTTGTTGGGATATACGATATGGAGATCAAAATGAAGAACTCAAAAACGCACTTTTGGAGAGGCAAGAATTACGCGGTGGTGGGGGTCTCTGATAACAAATGGAAATTCGGCAACACGGTTTTCAAGGAGCTGCAACAGAGGGGCTACAAAGTTTTCCCGGTGAACCAGAGGTTAGATCTATTCAGAGATCAGCAGTGTCGTCGCAAGCTAAGTGAAGTCTCCGATCCCCTGGACGGCGTAGTCGTCATAACCGGTCCAAAGGGGGCAAAAGAGGCGATTCGAGAGTGCATAAATTTGGGGATCAAGAAAGTCTGGCTTTATCCCGGCTCCAAATGCGACGACGCGATCAATTTGGCAAAAGAAGCTAAGATTGAGCTAATCACCCACGCCTGCCCTCTGCTCTACTTAGAACCAGTGAAATTCCCCCATTCTCTGCACAGGTGGATAGCCAAGGTCTTTGGAAAACTGTAAAGAGGGGAAGTTCTCTGAACATTTGGGTCTTATAATCCGACTGGTAAAAGCCTGGCAGGTCAGGGGACCTGGAAGCACAAAACAAGAGAGGTGCTAAGAATGCCAAAGGTTTGTATTATCCAAATCAATGTGAGTGACATGGATCAAGCTATCGAGTGGTACAGTAAAACGTTAGGGTTTGAGGTTTCGAAAGAGCATTATCATTATCCAGTGGCTGTAGATTTGGTTCACGAAGGGTGTCGTCTGATTCTGCATGAAGCAGACAAGCCCGCACGCATAGACTACCCCAGCGTCGCACAAACTCTGATTTGCATTCAGACGCCTAATTTAAGTGCAACCATGGAGGAGTTAAAAGCAAAAGGGGTCGAATTCATCCACGAAACACCACAGAATTTCCCTGCCGGCGTATTTGCGGCGTTTAGAGACCCATTTGGCAACGTCCATGAGCTGGCTGAGTTTCGCTCATAGGTATAGAAGGCCCTGTNNTTCGTGCCCGTCGGGTCCCCTGACCCGACGGGAAGGGCTGGCTTCTTATTCAACCAAAAAGGGTCTATGCCACTGAGGAAAAGGAAATTTGTCAAAGGTAACGCTTATTTCATTACAACTTCTGTGAACAATTTCATGAAGATCTTTAAAGAAAAGAGGTATATCAACATCCTTTTGGAGAATATCAACTTCTACAGAGATAAGTACGGTTTCCTGCTACTGGCCTCTGTGATTATGCCTGACCATCTTCACATGTTGATCCATCCCAACCCAGACCAACCAGAAGACATTTCCAGCATCTTAGAAGACTTCAAGAAATTCACCTCCCGACAACTTCGCCGACAGATGGAGGAGGATAAAAGAACAAAATGGCTGGAGTCGTTTAGATTGAAAACTCCTAAAAAGAGAAACTGGCGCTATCAGGTTTGGCAGGAAAGGTTTGATGATCTCGGCATATATTCCTTGACCGCCGCGAGAACGAAGGTAAACTACATTCACAGCAATCCAGTTCGCAAAGGGATGGTTGGTAAGCCCGAGGATTATCTGTATTCGGGTGCAAGGAACTATATCTTGAATAATCATACAGTCATCAGAGTCGACACAGATTTCTTAATACCTTGATGCCTGCCAGGTCAGGGGACCTGGCAGGCACGGGAAGATGTAGTGCGACAGCATTTCGTGCCCGTCGGGTCCCCTGACCCGACGAGGAATAGAGTAAGGTAAGAGCGATGAATATTCATCACGGACCCATATATAAAAAGGATGAGGCAAAGTACCTGCAGGAAAGAGAAGCTTTTGCAAAGAAAGATTCCCAGGTAAAATGCTCCCTGTTGTTGGAAAACGTTGGTTCATGCCGACGTCTTGTTGATATCGGCTGTGGCTGGGGTCAGTTTCTGGCTATGGCTCAGGACTACATATTCGAACTCTGGGGTGTGGACGAAAGTCCTGATCGACTTAAGGATACTAAACAAGCCTGCCCCAAGGCAAACGTGGTGATTTGTCGAGCAAATAGGCTCAAACTGCCAGACCGGTATTTCGACGTTGCCGTGACGTCTCAAATGCTTCACGAGGTTAAGCTTTTCGGGGAAGAGAGCCAGCTCCCACGGACGTTATCTGAAATTCGAAGGATTCTGGTGGACGGCGGGAGATATCTTTTACTTGACCACCTTGATGCGGGAACTGGCGAGGTATTGGTCAGTTTGCCTGACCATAAAATCCGGCAACTCCAGGAATTCGAGGATAAGTTCAAGTATTATCCAGCCACCCACGAGGGTACTGGCAATAATCGCATCAGAATATCAAAACGCTGCCTGCAGGACTTTCTGTCCAAAACCTGGTCCCTAAATACTCCAATGGAATCTATCGAAATGAATGAAACCCACAATGTGTTCGAGAAAGAAAAAACGACTCAGCTGGTCGAATCATCGGGTTTTGCTGTTAGCAGGTGGACAGCTTTTTCAGACATTCAAAAGGATCTGAAGGAAGCAGATGGAGAGCTTTTGGAGGGGGAAGCATGGAAAAGAAAGTTTCTGTTGGTTGCGTTTAAGTCCTGAGTATTTCCTGACGAGTGGAAAATGTCTGATATCCTCAAAGAAAACAAACGCTTTTGGGAGAAACGCTTTGCAAACTCAGATTTGCACTTCGAGCCGCCATCCCCCAAAAAGGTCTCAGAGATGATCAAGAGACTGGAGGAACATCAGGCGCACAAGGTATTGGACTTGGGCTGCGGCTTGGGTCCCTGGAGCCTGGCATTAGCCAAAGCAGGTTTTCAGGTGAAAGCTGTTGACATCTCCGCAGGGGCGATAAGATTTGTTCAAGAATGGGCAGATAAACAGGGTCTCTTTGTTGAGACGGAGGTATGCTCCGCGCAGGAGCTTGTCTTAACCGGTCAAAGCTTTGATGCACTCATCTGCAATGCCGTATTGCATCACATGCCCTTGGCTGAAGCATCCAAGACTATGCTCAACATCAAGAATATCCTCAAGCCCGATGGTATCGCGTATATCTCATTTGCCGGCCTTGAGGAAGAGGAAAAACAAAAGTTTGTAACGCTCGACGATGGCACCAGAAGATACACCCAAGGTGAGCGCAAGGGGATGTTGCGGAGGTTTTATACCAACGAGGAGATCAAGAGCTTATGCGGCGACCTGGAAATACTTGAATTCATCGAGAAAGAAAATGGCGGAAGGGAGATATGGATTCGGAAAAGGCTCGTCAATGACGGGACGAATCAGGTCCGTTACGAATCGAGGCAATAAGGGAGATCTTGCCAGATGAAGAAACTGAATTTGGTGGTTTTAGCTTCCGGCGGTGGCACCAACCTGCAGGCCATAATTGACAACATCGAAGCGGGAAAGCTGGACGCTCAGATTAAAGTGGTGATAAGCAACAACAGCAAGTCGGGCGCACTGGAGCGTGCCCGAAACCACAACATCCCGGACATTCACCTAAGCCATAAACAGTTTACCACACCGGAAGAGTTTGATCAGAAACTGCTCTCTATCCTGAAGGAGAACGAAACCGATCTGGTGGTTCTGGCAGGCTATATGAAGATTCTTTCTCCTACCGTAATAAGAGAGTATAAGAACAGGATAATCAACATCCATCCAGCCCTTCTGCCGTCGTTCGGGGGAAAAGGGATGTACGGGATTCACGTTCATGAGGCGGTGCTAGAATCCGGCGTGAAGGTGACGGGTGTGACGGTTCACACCGTGGATGAGATCTACGACCATGGTCCTATCCTCTTCCAGAAATGCGTCCCGGTTTCAAGCGACGACACGCCGGAGAGTTTGCAGCAAAAGGTGCTTCCACACGAGCATGAAGCTTATTCCAGGGTGATCCAACTTTTCGCTGAAGGCAAAATCGAGATAAAGGACAATCGCGCAATTATAAAAGAATGAGCATCAGTGGGACAAGATGCCCCGCTCTATGAATTGAAGGTGTCTGCATGGTGGCGAGAATTCGTCCCGCCGCCCACAGTGACTGCTTGTCAAGCCGTCGGCAGGGCTAAATGCCCTGCCCTATGAACTGGATAAACCACCACGCCATAGTGGCGAGAATTTATCCCGGCACAGTAAATTTCTCTTTGGTCTGAGGGGAAATCTTTTAAATTTAGAAGATAGGAATTCTGAAATCGCCGGAGGTGTAATGGAACAAGCTTTGATGGAGACCAACATAAGTGAGTATCCACTTTTTGCCAGAGGGAAAGTAAGAGACGTATACGATCTCGGCGACAAATTGCTGATAGTCGCCACCGACAGAATCTCGGCCTTTGATGTCGTCCTTCCCAACGGAATTCCCGGGAAGGGGAAAGTGTTGACTCAGATGTCTCTTTTCTGGTTTGACCTGGTGAAAGGCGTGGCGGAGAGCCACTTGGTCACCGCGAACGTGGACCAATATCCTGATGATTTGAAAAAATATCGAGATATCCTGGACGGGCGGTCGATGCTGGTGAAAAAAGCCAAAAGGATTGATGTCGAATGTGTGGTCAGGGGATACATAGCCGGTTCTCTGTGGAAGGAATACAAAAGCAAGGCTATCTCTTTGGGAAAATCGGACACCGTAGAGCTCCTGGGCGTTCAGCTTCCCTCCAACCTCACCGAATCGCAGAGACTGCCCTACCCCATTTTCACACCTACCACCAAGGCAGAAGAGGGACACGATGAGAGTCTCACCTTTGAGCAAGTCAAGAAGATGGTAGGCCACCAGCAGGCTCTGGATTTGCGAAGTAAGAGCCTCCGAATATACAAAAAAGCAGCAGACTATGCGGAAAGACGAGGAATGATCATCGCGGATACCAAATTCGAGTTTGGAACATTGGATGGTAAGCTGATTCTGATCGATGAGATATTCTCCTCTGATTCGTCCAGATTCTGGGATAAAAGGATATACCAAAGGGGGCGACCCCAGGAGGCCTTTGACAAACAGATTGTAAGGGATTATCTGGAGTCCATCCACTGGAATAAGAAACCTCCGGCACCTGTGCTTCCTGAGGAAGTAGTTGCCAAAACACTGGAGAAATATCAAGAGGCTTATCACAGATTGGTTGAATAGATATTTCACCCCCTTTGATTCCCCCACTCCGTTTTATGGAGAGGGGGATAAAGGGAGAGGCCTCAAAGAGGCATAAAGGAGACTAATCATGGCAGAAGGAAAACCCGGGTTGATGAAAATCCGAAGAGCGCTCTTGAGCGTATCTGACAAGACGAATCTTATTGATCTGGCAAAGGTCTTGGCCAAGTTAGGGGTGGAAATCGTCTCCACCGGCGGCACCCAGACAGAGCTCAAGAAAGCGGGAATTAAGTCGATTACCATCTCCTCCTTTACTGGTTTCCCCGAGATTCTGGGGGGGCGGGTAAAGACCCTTCATCCCAAGGTCTTTGGCGGCATCCTGGCAAAAAGGGATGATGAGCAACAGAAGGAGGAGGTGACCGAACAGGATATAAACTACATCGATCTGGTCGTCGTAAACCTCTATCCTTTCGGCAAGGTGGTGAGCCAAAAGGAGGTTAAGCTGGAAGAAGCCATCGAGAACATCGACATCGGCGGGCCCAGCATGCTGAGAGCAGCAGCAAAGAACTACGAGTCTGTAGCCGTGGTGGTCAATCCGCAGAGGTATGGCAAGATTGTGCGGGAATTGGAAGAAAATGACGGCTCACTCTCTTTGGAAACCCGCCTCGGCTTAGCTTTGGAGGCTTTCCAATACACAGCCTATTACGATGCCATGATTGCGAACTACTTTGGCGGGCTGGTCGCTCCAAACGAAGACGGCCTTCCCCAGCACGCGGCCCTGGGTTGGGAGAGGCTGCAAAGTCTAAGATACGGAGAGAATCCCCATCAAAAAGCGGCGTTTTACAAAGATCCCACGTTCAAGGGCCCCAGCATTCCCCGGTGCGAGATACTGTCGGGGAAAGAGCTTTCCTATAATAACATTGTGGATTTGGAGGCGGCGCTGTCAATGGTGGAGGATTTTCAAGAAAAGCCCTTTGCCGTGCTTCTCAAACACACTAACCCATGTGGAGCGGCATGTGCGGACACTCTGGCTCAGGCCTACGAGGACGCCCTGGCTTGCGATCCGGTTTCCGCCTTCGGATGTATAATCGGTCTTAACCAGATGGTGGACATGGAGGCCGCTAAGAAGATCCATGAGACCTTTTTCGTTGAATGCGTACTGGCCCCTGCTTATGAGCCGGAGGCATTTGAGCTTCTGAAAAAGAAGAAAAACCGGAGATTCTTGGCCTGCCCCGATCTTTTGGACTTCCAGAAAAGTGAAGAGAATGTGGTTAGCGTTATAACGGGTGGTGCCTTGCTGCAGACGCCAGATCATCACGAGATAAAGGAAAGCGACTTGAAAGTGGTCACGGAGAGTGCTCCTACGCCTGAGCAGATGATATCGCTTCTTTTCGCCTGGAGAATGGTGAAGCACGTCAAATCCAACGCCATACTGCTGGCTCAAGGAGAGAAAACCGTGGGAATCGGAGCCGGGCAGATGAGCAGAGTGGATTCCTCGATAATAGCTGCCATGAAGGCAGGTGACAGAGCCAAAGGCTCGGTGTTAGCCTCCGACGCGTTTTTCCCCATGAGGGACGGTGTGGATGCCGCAGCAAAAGCGGGCGTGGCGGCAATTATCCAGCCAGGAGGCTCAAAAGGGGATGAGGAGGTCATCAAGGCAGCCAACGAGCATAAGATAGCCATGGTCTTCACCGGAACAAGGCATTTTCGGCATTCCTGAAAGGACTTGATTTCGGGATCGGTATTTATTATATAGTCAATGTAAAGAACCCAGAGCTTTGGGTCACCATACAGACGTACCGAGAGTATTTGCCCGGGCTCTGTCGGATGTCCTTCTCTTAAAGTAATCATGCTGAACGATAAGAAGATAATAGTGGGAATCACGGGGGGAATCGCAGCCTACAAAGCTTGTGAGACAGTCCGCAGGCTGAAGAAAACGGGTGCGCAGGTTATCGTGGTGATGACCGAGAATGCCCAGAGGTTCGTCACTCCTCTGACCCTGGAGACCCTCTCGGAGAACGAGGTGGTTACCGAGATGTTCCCCGAAAGCAAGGTCGTCGGCGTCAGGCACGTCTCTTTGGCGCAGTGGGCGGATTTGATCCTGATTGCTCCCGCGACTGCTAATATTGTGGGAAAGATCAGAGCCGGGATTGCAGATGATATTCTCACTACCGTGGTTATCTCCACCAAATCCCCCGTTATGATTGCCCCAGCAATGAACGTGAACATGTGGGAGAATCCCATCTTCCAGGAGAACATGGAATACTTGAAAAACAAAGGATACAGGTTTATTGAGCCAGAAACGGGCGCATTAGCCTGCGGGACGGGCAAGGGAAGGCTACCCGAGCCGGAGACTATCGTAAGCGAGGTGGTCAGGTTTCTGACTGGCAAGAGAGATTTGGAGGGGAAGTCAATCCTGGTCACCGCGGGCAGAACCGAGGAGCCTTTAGATCCGGTGAGATACCTTTGCAACCGTTCCAGCGGAAAAATGGGCTATGCCATAGCAGAGGCGGCACAGAAAAGAGGAGCAAAAGTAACCTTGATAAGCGGGCCCACCAATCTTCCGGCGCCTCCAGAAGTACAGTTTGTACAGATAGAGGCAGCCAGAGACATGCACTCGGCTGTTAGATCGCGCTTCACCAAGACGGATGCGTTGATCATGGCAGCCGCGGTGTCGGATTTTGTTCCCAGCATAGTGTACCCAAGTAAGACCAAAAAGAAGGAAGAAGAGGTCCTCCTGAAGCTCAAGCCAGGCGTGGACATTTTGAAGGAAATGGGTCATCGAAAAAAGCGGCAAATCCTGGTGGGATTTTCTTTGGAGACGGAGGATGAGATAGAGAATTCAAAGCGGAAGCTTAAGGAGAAGAACCTGGACCTGATCGTGGTCAACAATCCAAATGTTCCCGGCGCCGGTTTTGAGGTCAACACAAATCAGGTTATCATTATCAACAAGAGGGGAAAGATAGAAAAGCTTCCCTTGCTTCCTAAAAGGGAGGTAGCTGAGAGAGTACTGGATAGAGTTAGTATTCTGCTGAAGCGAGCCAGAGACAGGTAGAGCCAAGATTTTGCGGGGCGGGGTCCCCGCCTGAGCCAGTGAACGCGCGGGTCCTTCGTAGGTCGGGCACCCTTGCCCGGCCAGTAGATTCTCTCTTCAAAAGAGCGCTGCGATGGCAAATGCCGATTATGAAAGAATGCTTCAAGCTTTTGCGCTGACAAAGAACTTTCTGAAACAGCAGGTAGAGTTGGGGTTTGATGAAGTTTATACTCAGGTGAAAAACAAAAAAAAGCGTAGCGCTCCGAAAGGCTCAGATGACTTCTATCATCAGATAAAGAACTGCACCAAGTGTCATCTGGGTTACACCCGCACCAACTTCGTTTTTGGGGTAGGAAATCCTCAGGCCAAACTTATGCTTATCGGAGAGGCACCGGGAAGGGAGGAGGATCTGCAGGGGGAGCCGTTCGTCGGAGCGGCAGGAAAGCTTTTGGACGCGATGCTGGCCGCTATAAATTTCAAAAGAGAAGACGTCTTTATCGCTAACATCTTGAAGTGCCGTCCCCCGGAAAATCGCGATCCCCGGCCGGAGGAGATCGAAACCTGCAAGCCGTATCTGCTTCGACAGATTCAGTTGATTCAACCCAAGATCATCTTAGCTTTGGGGAGAATCTCCGCCCAAGTGCTTCTGGAAACAAAAAGTCCTCTAGGGCAACTTAGGGGGAAGTTTCATGACTTCAATGGCATAAAGTTATTGGTAACGTACCATCCGGCAGCGCTTCTGAGATATCAGCAGTATAAGAGACCTGCCTGGGAGGATTTGAAGCTTTTGAGAAAGGAGTATGATAAATTAACAAAAGGCGCAGGCTAAAGCCTGCCGCTGCCGACCATAAGCAGGAAAACAACGTCCGTTAAATCCGTTTTATCCGTTGACCAGATCGGAGAATCAGCCATGGCTAATCGGAAGACCTCCTCACAGTCGGAAAGGATTCCGCCTCAGGCAATAGAAGTGGAGCAGGCGGTCCTGGGTGCCATGCTTCTGGATAAAGAAGCTATCGGGAAGGCACTGGAGATAATTGACCAAGATTGTTTCTACCGCGATGATCATCAAACGATCTTTGAAGTCCTGGTAGGCCTGTACGACAAAAACCGACCGGTTGACATCGTTACTGTTTCCGAAGAGTTAACCCGGCGCAAGCAGCTCGACGGGGTGGGTGGCAGGATGTATCTTCTGGAGCTGGCTGAGAAAATCGCCACCACCGCCAATATCGAATATCACTGCAACATCGTGCTGGAGAAATCCACCTTGAGGAAACTGATCAACACCAGCACGCAAATAGTATCCCACTGTTACGATGCCGCCCAAGACGTGGATGATCTTCTGGACAGAGCAGAGCAGGGTATCTTCAGCATATCCGAGAAGAGGATAAAAGAGGGATTCGTCCCGCTGGGCGATTTGCTTCCTCATACCTTCGAGGCCATAGAGGAATATCAGAAAAAGGGCGGGATGATAACAGGGATACCCACCGGCTTTTTTGAGCTGGACACGTTGACCGGAGGTCTGCAGAAATCCGATTTAGTGGTAGTGGCATCCCGTCCCTCCATGGGAAAAACCGCCCTGTGTCTCTCCATGGCCGAGCATGTTGCCATCGAGCAGAGAATCCCAGCAGGTATTTTCAGCCTGGAGATGGCGAAGACTCAGGTAGCTCAAAGAATGCTCTGTAGCCGAGCCCGATTCTCAACTCACAAGATGAGGACCGGCAGGATAAGTGATCATGAATACAGCAACCTGGCGGTGGCGGTGGGGCCTTTAGCAGAGGCCAAGATATTCATAGATGACACTCCCAACCTGGGGATTCTGCAGATGCGAGCCAAGGCCCGCAGACTGAAGGCTCAGCACGACGTGGGCTTGATAATCGTAGACTATCTGCAATTGATGCAGGGACCCCGGAACGCGGAATCCAGACAGCAGGAGATCTCCATGATATCCCGGTCTCTGAAGGGATTAGCCAAGGAGCTGGATGTTCCGGTGGTGGCAGTATCCCAGCTTTCCCGAAAGGTGGAAGACCGAGGGGGAGAAAAAAGACCCATGCTGGCTGACCTAAGGGAGTCCGGAGCCATTGAGCAGGATGCCGACGTGGTGATGTTTGTGTATCGCCCCGAATTTTACGGCATAGAGAAATTCAGGGACGGAAACCCCACTCAGGGTGTGGCAGAGATAATAGTGAGCAAGCACCGAAACGGACCGACAGGCGAATTGCGCCTGACTTTCCTGAGGGACTATGCCAGATTCGAGAATATGGAGTTCATACGCCGGGAGGTTCCCGCCTGATGGCGAACGGATCCACCAAAACACGTTTCTCTTATCCTCCCGAAAATATCTTTATCTGCGTAGGCAAGAAGGCTCTCACCTTCTTTGAGGATGTGGGAGGTCTGTCTATCCTGGTAAAGGATGTATTCCTGGGTTTGCCCAAGGCGGTCACCAAATTTCATCTCACCGTCGAACAAATGCTGATGATGGGAGTCAACTCGCTGCCTCTGGTAGCAATAGTATCGGTCTTCACCGGCGCCGTCACCGCAGTTCAGGCAGTGTATCAGATCTCCGAATACGTGCCCATGAGATACCTGGGAACCGCAGTGGGCAAGGCGGTGATGATAGAGTTGGCTCCTGTGCTCACTGCTCTCGTGGTCGCAGGAAGAGTAGGAGCAGGAATCGCGGCTGAGTTAGGTACCATGAAAGTCACTGAACAGATCGATGCACTAAAGACCCTGGCCCTGGATCCGGTCAAATATCTGGTGGTACCCAGATTTGTGGCCGGTCTGATCATGCTTCCGGTCCTGACTATCTTCTCCGACGCTGTAGCTTTAGCCGGTGGAATGGGAATCTCTGCGACTACGCTGAACGTTCCGCCTCACGTCTTTTTGAACAGCTTGAAATCCTTTTTCAAGACCATGGACTTGATGTCGGGTCTCTCCAAGGCTTTTGTCTTCGGCAGCATCATCTCCATCATCGGGTGTTATCAAGGATTCAAGACCAGGGGGGGAGCAGAGGGAGTGGGCAGGTCTGCCACCAGAGCGGTGGTTGTCTCGTCAGTCTTAATATTAATAGCCGACTACGTAGTGGCATCTATCCTCTTCGGATAGCGAGTCAAGCTTGTAGTTGCCCAATTCACTGGGCTCAATATGCGGGGTTCCAATATTAACCCCGAAACCTTCAAAAGGTCTGATACATAGAGCATGATAGAGATAAAGGATGTCTTCAAAAGCTTCCGCGACAATCATGTACTTAAGGGTGTTGATCTCACTATAAACAAGGGCGAGACAATAGTTATCATTGGGAGAAGCGGATGCGGGAAAAGCGTCCTTTTGAAGCTTATCATGGGGCTTTTGAAGCCGGATGCAGGGAAGATATTTATAAGCGGAGATGAGATCACCTCCTGGAACGATAACCAGCTGAACAAACTCCGGCAGAGATTTGGCATGCTCTTTCAGGCATCGGCGCTGTTTGACTCCATGACCGTAGATGAGAACGTGGGTCTGGGCTTGAGAGAACACACCACGTTATCAGAGCAGCAGATAAGTCGGAAGGTGAAGGAGAAGTTGAAGCTGGTAGGGCTTTCGGGTGTGGAGGAACAAAAGCCGGCTGAGCTTTCCGGAGGAATGAAAAAAAGAGTGGGTCTGGCACGCGCAATAGCCATGGATCCGGAATATGTTCTGTATGACGAACCCACCACCGGCCTGGATCCGATAATGGCGGACGTGATTAACGAACTTATCATATGCCTGAGAAATTCGCTCTCCATAACCTCAATAGCAGTAACTCACGATATCGTCTCGGCATACAAGATCGCCGACAGAATAGCCATGCTCTACGATGGAAAGATCATATTTGTGGGAAAACCCGAGGAGGTTAGGAACACCGATAATCCGGTGGTGAGGCAGTTTATTGAGGGCAGTTCTCAAGGGCCCATTCCGGCGCTGTGAGGCCATCCTTAGTCCACAGTCCACGGTCGACAGCCTACAGCAAAAACTTTAAAAGGTGCTGATGGCGTTTAAATTCGAAAATCTGGAAGTCTGGCAGTTGTCAATACAGTATGTGGAGAAAATCTACGAAATAGCTAATCTACTACCTGCTAAAGAAGAGTATAACTTGAAAAAGCAGATGATAAGAGCAGCAACCTCCGTTTCTTTGAATATCGCTGAGGGCTCCACCGGTCAAACTGATGCAGAGTTCGGGCGCTTTATGGGAATGGCAATAAGGTCCGGTGTTGAAGTGATAGCGTGTCTACATTTAATAAGAAGAAGAGGATATATTGATGAAAAGGTTTTCAGTCAAGCTTATGAATTCGGGGAAAAGTTGCTTGTAAAGCTTCAAGCTTTGCAAAAAAAATTGAAATAGAGGACCACAGTCCACAGTCGATAGTCCACCGCAAAAACCAAACAAATCAGGTTTGAGCTATGGACTGTGGACGGCGGCCCGTGGACAGAAATAACATGCTAAACCGGGGCAAGATCAAAACTGTATACATCTGCCAATCCTGCGGGCACAAGTCTCTAAGGTGGATAGGCAAATGCCCGGACTGCGGTGAATGGAACAGCATGGTTGAAGAGAGGATTACACAGCAGAGAAGACCACGGTCTGCCCAAAAGGCTTCCTCGGTGCCTCTGAGAGAGGTGGATCTGGCAGAGGAGGACCGGATTGCTACCGGGATACGAGAATTTGACCGGGTGGTGGGCGGGGGAATCGTCAAAGGATCGGTTATTCTGGTAGGCGGTGATCCGGGAATAGGAAAATCCACTCTGCTTTTGCAAATTTCTGAAAAAATCGCTTCACAATATGATAAAGTTTTATATATTACGGGCGAGGAGTCTTTAAAGCAGATCAAGCTCCGGGCTGAAAGACTAAGAATAAATCCAAACAGAATCGAGATACTCACCGAAACGAGCCTCGATCTAATGCTGGATACGCTAAGGCGAGACGTACCTTACATAACCGTGATCGACTCCATTCAAAGCACGTACACGCCGAACCTGGAAAGCACCCCGGGAAGCATCAGCCAGATAAGAGAATGCGCGTCTGCGTTGATCCAATTTGCCAAACAGAGCCATAGCCCGGTCTTTCTGGTAGGACACGTAACCAAGGACGGTTCCATTGCCGGCCCCAAGGTGCTGGAGCATATGGTGGACACAGTGCTCTATTTCGAGGGGGAGAAAAGCTGTCTTTTTAGAATCCTAAGAGCGGTTAAGAATCGCTTTGGGTCCAGCAATGAGATCGGAGTCTTTCAAATGGAGGAGAGAGGGCTGTTAGAGGTGGAGAATCCTTCTTTGCTATTCTTGCCCGAGAGTAGCGGGAATGTTTCCGGTTCGGTGGTGGTTTGCTGTATGGAAGGAAGCAGGCCGCTTCTGCTTGAGCTTCAGGCCTTGGTCTCCCCCTCCAGCTATGGCACACCTCAGAGAGTTTCTTCCGGAGTGGATTACAAAAGATTGGCTTTGCTTCTGGCTATCCTGGAGAAGCGAGAAGGCCTCTCTGCGGCAGCCTTTGACGTTTTCGTCAACATGGCCGGAGGAGTGAGAATCGATGAGCCCGCGGTCGACCTGGGAGTGGTGGTGGCATTAGCTTCCAGCCTCAAGGAGATACCTGCACAGCGAGAGTCGGTCGTGATGGGCGAGGTGGGACTGGGGGGTGAGGTTCGGGCGGTAAGTCAGATAGAAAGGAGGATCAAAGAGGCGGAAAAACTGGGTTTTAGAAGATGTGTCATTCCGCACGGGAACCTAAAGGGGCTAAATCAGGAATTCGGCGTCGAGATTGTCGGCGCAAAAAGCATTCGAGAAACCATTGAACTAATGTTAACCTGAATCGTTTTACTTAAACGGAGGTAGAGATGCGGCTAAAAATCAAAAAGCTGCTGAGAGGAGGGGAATATTTTGTCTCCTTTGAGAACGTGGACTTCAACCAGGAGGAGACGGAGAAGATAGAGAAGTTCGGCATGCCCACCGTCGATTTCAGCTCCGATGGCCTGGGGTCTCACTCGCTGAATGAGATAGATATCTCTCTCAAGGCCCAGACCGCAGTTGAAGCAGAAGAGACGATCAACAGCATCAGGCAAAAAGTCAAAGATACCCTGACCGACCTTCTGGCTCAGGTGGACAATTTCACCGGTGAGGAGGTGGTGGAGCTGTAGCCGCGGTCTGATCCGCTCAATTTGTTTTGTCAGAAAATACAACTACTGTAATGTCGGATACGCAGCCGTCGACGGCCGTATCCGACATTTTTTCATCCCCGGTGCACGGTCTAAACACTTGCGCGCGTGCGGGTAACTAGTTGAGACGATGTGAAAGATTTTGGTGGAGGGGGCTTGACAATTTGGTGTTTGCTATTATATTAATATTAGATTGTCCATCAATTTCAGTAAGCCCTCGCTTCCTGTCAGAGAATGCGGGAAGTCGGACTGATTCCCAAACCTTCAGCAAGGAGAAGTCCATGCCAAGAAAAGCAGCCCTTGCTCTGGTTCTCGGGACACTTTTGTTCTCGCCTGCCCAGGCTGGGGATTACCTCTCGCCAATGGAAGCACAGGCAGTGGCCCAGGAACTAGTCGATAGAATCGTCTCTTACGTCTCTGCTAACCCTGAGAAAGCGGCAGACCTACCTGAATTAAGCGGAGCAAGGATTACGGATCCCATGCTGGTGCACAGGTACCCGGATCTGAAGCCGTGTTATTATGTGGTGCCGGCTGTCGGTCCGGGGGGCGAGATAACCTGTCTCATCGGAATCAGCGCAGACAAGAAAGACTGGCAGTGGTTCAGGCGGGCACAGTTGGAGGCTTTTCCGAGGGTAAGGAAGGAACAAGCGCTGCAGGTCTGCCAGGGAATCGCAGGGAATCTGGCCATCCCGGAACCCAAAGTCGTGGACATGCCCAACAAAAAGATGTACTGGCTCTGTCGCACGAACGACGCCGACTTGAACGAAATATTTGTGAATATCGAGGATCCAACGGAAGTACATACCGACTTAGATGCCGATATTTCGGATCTTACCACCGGTGTTGGACCAATTCGTATCCCTGCCCAGCATCCCGAAAGCCCCGTTCAGAGAGCCCCGGACAGGAGCCCTTCTTATCCCGATGCTTACAACATAGAGGATGTGCCCTTTTACTACCAGGAAACGTCGTGGTACTGTGGCGAAGCCTCCCTGGAGATGGTCTTCGACTACTGGGGTCCCGACATCAGTCAGACGGATATCGGCGATGCGGCCAATGACATACCCGGCGTGGGCACTTACTTGGATGACCTCAGAAGAGCCTCCCATTTCAGTTATATCAGCACGGCAATTCAGAATCCCTTGCTTCAAGGATACAACGAGAGAGACTATGGTTATTCCAGCTGCGAGGTATGCTGGTCTGATGCCGAGCACTACCCCACCCGGTATGACGATCTGAAGGAGCTCATCTCGAATGACTACCCCATTATAGTCTGTACCTGGTACAGTTCCAGTCATTCGGTCGGGCACTACCGGGTAGTCAAAGGATACGATGACAACCTCGATTACTTTCTGGTACACGATCCCTGGTATGGTGGGGGCTATTCCGGTCCCGACGTCCACTTCAACCAGACTTTCTTTGTGGACGATCTCTGGGTTTATGCTGACCGCTGGGGACTTCTGTCTGTTCCCTGGCAAATAGCCTATTACGTTCCGCCATATGTTTTCGCCGGGGGAGACACTCTCCGAATCGAGGTCAGCTTCACCTACGTCGCGCCCCATCCTTTCGAGGATCAGTTCAATGCCGACATACACGCCGAGACCAACGTACCTCAGGGTTATGTCTATTACCCTCCCACCATACCCGATATAGACTTTAACAGTCAGTATTCGGGCTTTTCCGCCGACACCTGCTGGGAGTATATCTGCCTCTGGCCCAAGCCTGAGCCGGATACTTTCAGGATCGAGGTAAGCGGTCACGTCAGCAGCGGCTCTATTTCGTATCCGTCCTACGAGGACGTGATGGGAGGCGTATTCGAGGAGATCGTATACGCCGTGCATTTCCTCTGCGGCGATGTCAACCTAAGCGAGTGGGTGGATGCAAGCGACATAGTCTACCTGATCAACTATCTGTTCAGGGGTGGCGACCCCCCTCTGGTACCGGAGATGGCGGACGTGAATGTCGATTCTGTGATAAACGCCAGCGACATCGTTTATCTTCTAAATTATCTTTTCAGGGACGGCCCAGATCCGTGCGAATGAGATGACCTATAGGGTTGTTCCTTCCGGGAGCTGTTCTTCATCTTTAATCAAATGCTGGGTCGGATTGCGACCCGCAGGCGAGCTACCCCACATTCGATTTGTGGAACACCCGTCTGGGTGGGGGCTTCCGTTGGGACGGGAACCCGACCACCGGATTCGTGGACAGAGAAATGCCAGACCAGATAATAAGCCGGGTTCTGTTCTCCCGCCGCAGGCAAATGCTTTATCTCCATGGCTCACGCCGATGGCAGGTCCATAAGAGGAGTGGTCAAAGAAAGAACGTTGTCGGGAGAAGAAATTCTCAAGATTGCCAGTCACACAGGTGAAGGTCTGGATGCAGCTCACAAGAAGGATACTACTCACCAAAACATAAAATCAGATAACATCGAGCTCGCCAATCACCGGGTGGTCGGAGTAGTCCAAAGCCCGACGGTCACGCTCTGAAGTGAACATGCAGGATTTTATGCTCACCCGCATAGGATCCCGTGATAAAGTGAGCACGTCGACATAACAACCTGATGTCTTGATGGTAAAACCGAAAAGATGCGTCCTACGCAGGCGTGTTATATGGCACTTGAAACCTTTTTGAGATGTTATACGTATTGAGAGACACAACATCAGGCTGAAACAATAGAAGTTATTATCGTATCTTGAAACGATAACTATATTTCTGGAGGTGCTCCTATGAAAAAGATGATATTATTATCATTTCTACTCTCTTTACTCACCATGAATTTCATGTCTTGTTCCAAAGATTCACCTGTTGAATCCAAAAAGGGAGCCAACTCTTGCTGAAAAACTGCAGAAAGCCTTGGATGATGGTGTTGAATCATATAACGGAATAGGCGTATCGGCCGCTGTGATCATGCCCGATGGTGAGACATGGGTTGGTGTGAGTGGCGTGTCGCACGGTACAACGGCAATAACACCGCATATGACATTTGCGTCCGGAAGCATCGGCAAGATATTTACCGGTGCGACTATCCTGCAACTTGTCGAAGAAAGTAAAATCTCGCTGGAAGATTCATTATATGAATGGCTCCCGGCCTATCCTTATATTGACAGCACGATCACCATCCGGCAACTTCTCAACCATACCAGCGGCATTTATGACTTCGTGGATAATCCGGATTTTTGGAGTGCCATTTTTGCAGAACCATCGAAAGTCTGGACTCCTGAAGAAATGATACTGGCGTTCAATCGCGAATCAGTATTCCCCAAAGGGACTGACTGGAATTATTCTACGACAGGCTACGCTCTTCTTCGAATGATTGTCACGAAAATAACCGGACAGGAAATATCGACAGTGAACGGGGATCGCTTCTTTATTCCTCTGACCCTTGATAATACGTTTACATCAATGGGGGAGGCTCTTCCCGCCAATACAGCGCATGGCTGGTGGGACCTTGACGGGGACGGCACTTATGATGACTTTTTTTCCTGGCCAAGAACGGCCTTTACCAGCGGCATCGCCGGTGAAGTGTTCAGCACTGCGGAGGATCTGGCAAAGTGGGCCTGGGCTCTGTTCCACGATCGTAGTGTGCTCACTCAGCAGTCTCTCGATCAGATGCTGGTATTTCACTCTCCCTGTACCGGAGAAGAGTTTATGTGTGCAGGTTATGGTTTAGGTGTAGTGAAGTTTAATCCTCAACTTCTCAACGGCTTGGAAGCATATGGACACAGTGGCAACGCACCCGGATATGCTGCGGCAAGTATATATTTGCCTGATTATGATGTGTGCATTGGATTTACGGATAATACCGAAGAAGGCGATGCGACGCCGACTACTGCTGATCTCCTAGGTATTATCATGAGTCATCTAGACGAAGAGCCTTAACTCAAATCGCTGACAGTCATCGGGAGCGGAATGAGGAATAGAAAACCAGCCTAACCAGCCAATGTAGCCGACTGCAAATACGTTTGCTTTTTCCGTCGGGATTAGATCGTAGTCGGATATGCCCCCATACGGGGGACTATCCGACTTTCTTTACCTCACCCTTTATATCCCGTTCTCCGCGAAGGTGCAGGGGCGAATCTTTAGATTCGCCCGTATTCAAGAATGTTTGGACGGAGCTGAAGCCCCGCCCCCACATCCACGGGTGCAGATTAAGGTTGACACCCGCTTGATCACACGCAATCTTTAGGTCATGACAAGACGAAGACGCACCAGGAAGGTCTGGGTGGGCGATATCGCCATAGGAGGAACAGCGCCTGTCTCCGTCCAATCCATGACCAAGACCGATACTCGCGATGTCGCGGCTACGGTCAGACAGATAAGAAGACTGGAGGGCGCCGGCTGTGAGATCATCCGGGTTGCTGTGCCGGATGAGGAAGCTGCATCAGCGTTGCCTAAGATTAAGAAAGGCATCAAAATTCCTTTGGTGGCGGACGTTCACTTTGACCACCGACTGGCATTAAAGGCCATAGATGCAGGCGTGGACAAGCTTCGAATCAACCCTGGAAACATCGGAGCGGATTGGAAGGTCAGGGAGGTCGTGAAGGCGGCAAAGGAGAGAAAGATCCCTATCCGCGTGGGAGTGAATGCAGGTTCGCTTCCGCTTGATGTCAGAAAGAAGTACAAAGGAGCAACGCCGACTGCACTCGTGGAAGCGGCTCTCAGGCAAGTGAGGATCTTAGAGGAATCGAACTTCGACAAGATTGTGATCGCCCTAAAATCCTTTGACGTGCCCACAACTGTGGAAGCTTATAAGCTCATGTCGAAGAAGAGAAAATACCCGCTGCATATCGGCATAACCGAAGCTGGATTGCCTTTACTGGGCTCGATAAGATCAGCCCTGGGAATAGGGATACTTTTGGCTTCCGGCATCGGCGACACGATTCGGGTGTCTCTCACGGGCGATCCGGTACAGGAAATTGTGGTTGGATATGAGATACTGAAATCCTTGAACTTACGGGAGCATGGACCAATCATCATCTCTTGCCCCACCTGCGGAAGGTGCGAGATAGACATAGTCTCCATGACCAAGAAGGTAGAGCGCGCTGTAAGAAGCATTGATGCACCTCTCAAGATAGCCGTGATGGGCTGCGTGGTGAACGGGCCCGGAGAGGCAAGAGACGCGGACATCGGAATCGCCGGAGGAAAGGGATACGGGCTCCTGTTTCGCAAGGGAAAGGTCGTAGGTAAAGCCAAAGAAAAAGACTTAATCAACGCGCTCCTGAGCATGGTGCAGGAGCCGTAGGGGCTTGATTTATCAAGCCCGCAAGTCGCTTCCCCCACTATTGGAAAAGATATAATAATTTTAGGAGATGGCGGTATGAAACGAGATAAGGCTGCAGAAAAACGAAACGATGAACTGTCCAACAAGCTCTCGCAGTTCTACTCCATGTTTCCCTGGCCCGAGGACCCGGAGAGCCAGCAGGGTAAAGCATATTTCGATGCCACTTTGCAAAACATGTCCCGGTTACTTGACCATCCCTGGATGACGCAGGCAATCTCGATAAAGAGAAAGGTTAGAATTCTCGAAATCTGCGGGGGCACCGGCTTTGGAGGCGTGGCTCTGGCAAAGGTGCTGTCGGAGAAAGGAGTAAACGTCAGCTTATTGGTGACGGATTTGCGCAAGGAAGCCCTGGGCTTGGCGAAGAATTGGGGCAGCAACATTCTGGGCAGCGAAGTGCACACCGAGGCTGTTGATGCAAGAGAAGTACATAAGCTGAGAAAAAAGTTTGACATCGTATTGATCTACGGGCTTTCCACTCCGCATTTCAACCCCTGGGACATGGTCCAGATCTTTGCCTCCGTCGGCCAGTCTCTGAACGACGATGGTCTTTTCCTCATCGACGAATCCGACCGAAGGTACCACATCTTCATGGTTCAGGGTTACAAGTGGTCATATGCAGAGGGAGATGATGATCAACTAGCGTTAAGTTTTCATACCGGCTACGACCCGATCAAGGGGGCATCCAAGAGAACCTTTTTGAATGTAAAGGACATCACAAAGCCGGTGAGCACGGACATCTTCTGGTGGGGCTTAGCGGAGATCGGCGCTTTCCTGTGGACGTTCTTCGCCGACGTTGACTTCATGACCGCCACACCGAGACGACACTTCATCCTGGCTACCGGGCCAAGGAGACTACTGAAACCCAAAGACTTGAGAACACCGACCGTGTGTGAGAACCTATAAAATCTGTGCTCCCGCCGGATGTTAGCGTCCAGCGGGCAGCTCGGCGGATGCCTGCCCGCCGAGGGATAACATCCGCTAGGGAGCAATCATCACGCTTCACCGCCAACTGGCAGACAGAAAGGTAGCGGAATTATGTCTTCCACAAAAGCTGAGAAATTCAAAGAAAAATGGATCACATCCTTTATGAAGAATTTGGAAGAGCGGCTCGATGAAAAGAGGCGAACCGAACTGATGATAGCCTCCGGCCGGGATTGCGCTCGCCGCGAGGCAATTGGCATGGCCAAATCATGCAAGGGTGATGTCGACGCGCTGGTCAAGAAACTGGCGAGAATCCTGGGTAAAAACAATTGTCGTCGCCAAAAAGATCAAGTCCACTTAACCTACACTAAATGCTTCTGTAAACTGGTGAACAACGGACCAACGAGATTACCCGATACGTACTGCATCTGCTCACAAGGCTGGGTCATGGAGATGTTCGAGACGGCCGCCCAGAAACCGGTAAAGGTCCGAATCCTCCAGACCATCAAACGCGGGGCTCCGTCGTGTAAATTTGTCGCAAACCTGTAAGGCGGGTCGAATGATTGCGACCTCTGCAAGTCAAGCATCATAAAAGGATTGAAAAGTAAATATGGAGAACGCCTTAATTACCAATTCAACCGGTATCCTTTTTGTTCTGGCCGGTAATGCAGCCCTGTGGTTTTTTCTGCAGAAGAAAACCGGTTGGAAGCTGTTCAATTATGTCCCGCCATTGATTTTTATCTATGTGCTGCCGGCTTGCTTCTCCAATTCGGGATTGATTTCTTCAGACTCACCCGTGTATGGCTGGATGGGGGATGTTTTACTTCCTCTGTTCCTGGTGTTGCTCCTGCTGGACGTCGATGTCCGATCCACGGTCAAGGTAATGGGACGGGGAGTCTTTGTGATGCTCATTGGAACGGTGGGTGTTGTCATCGGTGCCCCCATAGGTTACTTGTTGGTCAAAGGATGGCTTGACCCGGAGGCCTGGAAAGGTTTTGGCGCCCTGGCAGGCTCCTGGATCGGGGGCACCGGCAACATGGCGGCAGTTGCAGAAGGGCTGGGCACCTCCGGAGCCCATTTCGGGCTGGCAGTAATTGCCGACAACGTGGTTTATCTGGTCTGGCTGCCATTACTCTTACAATCCAAAAATATGGCCGGCTGGTTTCATAAATTCACTGGTGTGAAAAGTGAACGGCTCACTCGATTGAAAACCACCGCAGAAGAGCTGGTTGTAAAAAAAGGCAAACCAGAAATGCGGCATCTTTTGTATTTGGTGGCTATCGGCTTGGGCGTGGCTTGGTTTGCCGGATTGCTTGCCCAGAATATACCGGAACTCCCTCCGGTGTTGACCAAAGGGACTTATAAAATCCTGCTGGTGACAACCTTTGGATTGATGTTGTCCTTTTCGCCTGCGAAGAGAATTCCCGGCAGTCATGAATTAGCCATGGCATTGGTCTATCTTTTTGTGGCGCGAATGGGGGCGAAAGCTGCAGTGTCTGGTCTGGTGGGACAGGCGATCCCCTTCGTTGCCGGCGCTTACGTGTGGATATTTATCCACGGCATATTCATTTTGATGGCCGCTC
>JABAOF010001228.1_pt1 | contig 48808 bp, 39 predicted proteins | sample 7062171 | NCBI WGS metagenome assembly JABAOF01 (sample SAMN14538628, study PRJNA623070) | marine sediment metagenome | biome: marine biome [ENVO:00000428]; feature: marine pelagic biome [ENVO:01000023]; material: deep marine sediment [ENVO:00002113] | place: India: Gulf of Khambhat ... | reverse complement strand
TAGTGTGTGCGTCCGTCAAGGAAGGAATCGGCAAGGCAGCCAAAATGCTCCACCCTTCAAAAGCTCAGGAGATGATCAAGAAGAAAACCAAGGAAGCCCTGACAAACCTTAAAAAAATCAAACCCTTAAAACTCAAAACTCCCATCACCATGGAGATCCGCTACAAACAGGAAAATGACGCAGCAAGAAATGCATGGTTCCCGGGAGCCAAACGAACAGGAGAAAGGACTGTCGCTTTCACACACAATGACTTCATGGAAGTCTTGAAGTTCTTCATGTTTGCCCATTAAAAAAAGAGAAGAGCTGCTTGAACTATGATGTGAGTTGAAAAGCGCGGGGATATTCTGGCTTTTTTATTCGTAACGCAGGCTGTCGACCGGGTCAGCGGTTGCTCTCGCCCACAGTGCGTCTGATTTAATCGGCTTTATCTTGATTCTTCAGCGCCGTTATCCCGGCACCTAGATCCATTTAGGGATCTTCCTCCCTAGGGCTTCTTGTTGTGATTCTATTTGATCTCAAACAGGTAGACGTCATCTTTTGGAAGGGAATGATCCACTTTGATCAATTTGTATCCTGCCTGTTGTGCGTTATGCACAATCTCGTTTGATCCTTTAATCTGGGCGTATCTTTTCAACTCGATGATAGCCAATCGTCCGCCGAACTTGAGGGAAGAGGTGATGTTTTTCAAAACCTCCACTGGTTTGTCGAGGTGACGGTAGGTATTAGTCAGATAAACAACGTCCAGTTCTTTCTTCGGAAATCGGGGATCGGTCAATGTTCCTTCGATCACAACCATGTTTGTGATGTTTTCCCTTTCTATCCGGTCCCTCATGTATTGGAGTGCCGATGCGGTGATGTCGTTGGCATAGACTTTGCCGGAAAGGCCGACTCTTTTCGCCACTCTCACTGCGACACGGCCGCCACCTGCCCCAACCTCGCCGACGGTCATACTCTCCTTAACACCTATGATGTCCATGATTTTCTCAGTGGGTTGAAATGATTCGAAGCTCTCCTCGTCAATAGCTGCCCAATCATATTCCTGGGCCATCAAAAACGTTGGAAAAAGCAGCGATACAAGCGCGAGAAGGAACAGGATTCTGTAAATTCTATGATTCATGGTGGAACCTCCTGATTATTATTTTATCAGTTGCTATCGCTTAGTTATACAAAGAAAAAATGAATTTTTTTAGAGGACAAAAGTATTTTTTTTAAAATCATATTTTTGCCCTATCTCTAATATTCAAAGGCATATCTGAAGATGATAGCGATTGCAGCCAAAATGACCGTTATAGGCAAAACTTTCCTTCTCTCCATATAGCGGACTCTCTAAACTGTCCAAATCAAGAATGATTCAGTGATAAGGTGACCTTTCCAATGAGTAATAATCATCTCAAACTCTTCAATTCAAATTATTGAGCGAGAAGGAATATTTCGGCTTGCGCATTATACAAAAAAGGAAAAAACCTTTATAGATGAAAAAATAAAGAATTTCGTTTACTGTCAACCTTTTTCTAGGTTTAAACGTCTAATGTTATATGAATAGTTTTATTAAAACTATTTTAAATAAACTTATTAAAGGTGGATGAAAAATGGCGTTTCTGTCCAAGATCGAAGAAATTCTGCTTTTGGCCATCTGGAAATTAAAGGATGAGGCCTATGGGATCGCCATCCGTCGACAGGTGGAGAAGGATACCGGCATCTCCTGGCTGTCAGAAGCGATCTACGCCCCTTTAAGCCGTCTGAAGGACAAGGGATTTGTGGAGTCCATAAAAACCGAAAAATCCCCGGAAAAAAGCGGACGACCCCGGGTCTATTACCGGCTTACTCCCTCCGGACTCGGCAGATTGATCTCCGCTCAGGAGGTCAACAGGCTGCTGTGGCATGGCGTTCCTGATTTGAAAAAAGAATACGGCAAATGAGTAACCTGAGATCCGGACTATCCAAACTCACCCACTTCTTCCTAAGTCTCATAGCTGACGAACACATGCGGGAGACCATCATGGAGGATATGGAAGACAGTTATGCCTGCAACGAAGAAAGGAAAGGCCCCTTTCGCGCCGGCATGACCTGGCTCTTTAAACTCACCCTCATTATGATGACATTTATTTTAAAATCAATCATTTGGAGAACGATCATGTTTAAAAATTATATGAAGATCACCTTAAGAAATATGAGAAGGCACAAAGGATATTCCTTTATCAATATCGCCGGCCTGGTTCTCGGTTTGTCCATTGTCCTTTTGATCACCATCTACATCCGGTATGAGTTCAGCTATGACCGGTTCCACGAGAATGCGGACTCCATCTACCGGGTGATTTCTAAATCCAAAGAAGCCAGGTCAGGATCTCTCTGGTGGAACGCCACACCGGGACTTCTCAAATCCACGCTTCTTGAGGAATGTCCTGAGGTCGAAAATGCGGCCCGGTTGTGTCTCTGGAAATCTATGATCAACCTGCGAGGACTGTTCAGCTCCAGAAAAGTGAATGATTTCGAATCAGACATTTATATGGTCGACCCGGAGTTTCTGGAGATCTTTTCCTTCCCTCTTGTTAAAGGTGATCCAAAAACAGCCTTGAACGACCCTTTCTCCATTCTCATCACGAGGGGAATGGCGGAAAAGTACTTCGGAAGTGAAGATCCGGTCGGAAGGGTGCTCAACGCGGATAAGACCACCGATTATAAAATCACGGGTATCCTCGAAAATGTACCGGCCAATTCCCATGTTCATTTTGATTTCCTGATATCGTTCAGCACCATCTATTCCTTTCCTGAAGGAAAGGAAGGCCGGGTTGAGTTATGGAGTAATCATAACTATATCACTTACCTGGAACTCACCAAAGACGCCGATCCAAAAAAGGTCCAGGCCCGGATGCACGATATCGTCAAAAGTCACAAGGAAAGATATGCGAACAGTTTTTTTCTTGATCCGGTCACCGGGATCCACCTTCACAGCCACATCAACCTGGACCTGGAAGCAAACAGCGACATCCGGATCATTTATCTTATTTCGACCATCGCCTTTTTTATCCTTCTCATCGCCTGTTTCAATTACATGAACCTGTCCACAGCCCGCTCAGCCCTTCGCTGCAAAGAGGTGGGCATTCGGAAGGTTGTGGGGGCTAACAGAAAAAATCTCATCCACCAGTTTATCGGGGAATCCCTGTTTCTCGCCATCCTAGCCCTCGGATTTTCCCTTCTTTTTGTGAAACTTCTCCTTCCCGTATTCAGCCAGTTTGTGGACAGAGATCTTCACTTTTCGATGTTTTTCGAAAACCCGGCTCTTACTCTTTTGATCTCAGGAATTACACTGACCGTTGGGTTTACGGCCGGATCCTATCCTGCCCTATTCCTTTCAAGATTTAGGCCGACCCATGTTTTAAGGAGGACTTTCCCCTCCGATTCGAGGAAGTCTTTCAGGTTTCGCAATGTTCTGGTTGTCCTCCAGTTCACCATCTCTATCGGTCTCATTATCTGTACCCTTATCATCCACAGCCAGCTTGATTATATAAAGAAAAAAGACCTTGGATTCAAAAAAGACCATATCGTAGTTGTTCGCATGCAGGACCAGCGGCTCAGGCAGAATTATGAGCCTCTTCTGGAGGCCTTCAAACAGCAGTCAAAAATACTGGATGTCACAGTAGGCGAAAATCTTCCCTATGCCATTTCCGGAGGTGGGGGTCGTAATTGGGAGGGGAAAGAGCCGGACATAAAATATCCGAGTTTTTACAATACGTTTGTGGGTTACAACTTTCTGGATTTTTACGGAATCGAGCTTGTGGCCGGCCGCAACTTTTCAAAACTGCATCCTATAGACGAAAAAGCCTATATCGTGAACGAAACCGCAGTCAAGGCCATGGGCATAGAAAATCCTGTCGGGAAGAGATTCAAGGATTGGAAGGGATGGGGAACCATTATCGGGGTGGTGAAAGACTTTCACTTTGCCTCCCTCAAACTGGAAGTCAAACCCATGGTCATGTCTCTCATCTACAAAGGGGATGAGGATTATATGAACAAGTTTGCCACAGTCAATTATTTTTCTTTAAGGATAGGCTCGGAGGATGTGCCGGGATCACTTCAGCGCATCGAAGCCATATATAAAAAATTTACGGACTATCCCTTCATCTTCTCTTTTCTTGATGAGAGAATCGACAGGATGTACAGGTCCGAGCAAAAGCTGGGACAGAGCTTCATCACCTTTTCGATGATGGCTGTATTCATTGCCTGTCTGGGGCTTTTCGGCCTGGCCTCTTTCACGGCGGAGCAGAAAACAAAAGAGATCGGAATCCGGAGGATTCTGGGGGCTTCCATCCCCGGGGTAGTGGTTTTGCAGATCAGGATATTTTTCAAATGGCTTATCCTTTCCAGCCTGATCGCCTGCCCGGCCGCCTACATCATCATGAACCGCTGGATGCAGGATTATGCTTACCGGGCGGATATCCGGATCTGGTTCTTTGCGGCAGCGCCATTGATTGCGGCCATGATCGCTCTTTTCACTGTTAGTTTCCAGTCTGTCAAAGCCGCAGTGGCTAATCCAGTGGATTCGTTGCGCTACGAGTGAACCAGGCTGAATGATCTTGTCAGGAAATTTAAGAAGCCCTATTCACTCACCTGCCTAGGATTCCAAATCTCTCCATAGACTTGTTTGTGATTTGGTTGCGTTTCTACTGTTTGGAAGTCTCAGAAGTATTATAGGTGTGGCACCTTGGGGAACGTCCCCATCTTGTTAGAGATCGTAATAGAGGTCGTACTCGTATGGATGAGGGCGTTTCTGAAGCGGCATGATCTCAAGCTCTTCCTTGACTTTGATCCAAGTCTTGACCAATTCCTCAGGGAAAACATTGTCCTTAGTCAAGAAATGATAATCCTTCTCGAGCTCCGCTAACGCTTCCTCCAGGGTGTTTGGCGCCTTGGGCAGCTTATATTTTTCCACGGTTTCCTGGATATTAAAATTTTCTTCGTACGGTCCGAATCCTTCAGCCGTCGGGTCCACTTTCTTCTCAATCCCATCCAGTCCTGCCATAAGCATGGCGACCAATGAAAGGTACGGATTGCCGGTGGCGTCAGGCATACGAAATTCCACACGCGCTTCTTTCTCATTTATGGCATAAGAGGGAATACGGACAGCCGCAGTCCGGTTTCCGACTGAGAAAAAGATGTAGTTAGGGGCGGCCCGATAACCCCCTAATCGCCTGTACGAATTGGTGCTGCCGTTCGTTAAAGATATCACTGCCTGGACATGAGAAAGAAGGCCTCCGATATAGGCCAGGCCATTCTTATTCATTCCTCCGTAGCCTTTGGCATCGTAGAACAGAGATTTCTTTCCGTCGGTAATGTACTGGTGATAATGCATGCCGTTAGTGGATTCAGAAAAGAGAGGCATCGGCATGAACGTGGCGGTTTTACCGAATTTCACAGCCGCATTCTTTATTATGTATTTGAGTTTTAAGACGTTATCTCCGCTTTGAACGAGGGGCGTGAAGTAGGTCTCGATCTCCATCTGCCCTGGCGAACCGGATTCATGATGGTGGTATTTAATCAAGACTCCGACTTCTTCTAAATATTGAACGATTTGCGTTCGAAGATTGCTGAATTGATCACGAGGCAGGTCAGCCTGGGATCCCTTCGTATAAGGCAAGGTGTACCCTTTGCTCCCCTCCTGCCAGGTATTCCAGTAGGACTCTGAGGAATTCACCCAATACCGCGCTCCCTGAATGTCGGTTCCGTAGCGGACCTCATCAAACAGATAAAATTCCACCTCAGGGCCCCAGAGGCTGTAGCCGCCAATATCTGATTTCGCCAGATATTTTTCCGCTTTTTTGGCCACATAGCGGGGATCCAGCTCAAAGGGTGTCCCGTCATTGTTGAAGATGTCGCAGATAAAACAGAGAGTGGGCACTTCCGCGAAAGGATCGAGGAAACCGGTCGTTGGATCGGGTTTGATCGTCATATCTCCACATTCCATGGTTTTAAAGCCTGGATAAGATGTAAGGCTTGTGCCTGTTCCTTCGCTAAAAATCTTTTCATCATTATGTCCGCTCTTGTAGACCATGTGGCGCCAGCGGCCGGGAAGATCAGCCGTTTTCAGGTCGATCATGGCGATTTTTTTGTCCTTGATGAAACGAAGCGCCTCATCTATGTCCTTAAACATCACATCCTCCTCTTTTTAACTGAAGTAGGCAAAAATAACATTCTTGAGAATCTCTGAACAGGTGATGAATTCCTCAACGGTGATATACTCGTCCACCAGGTGCATCTGTTCCCGATTTCCGACACCCATGCAGAAAGAAGGCATGTTTCCTATGGCTTTAAATATAGACGCGTCTATCCGGCCGCCGGCAAACCTGTTCTGCGTTGTGTAATTAAAACGTTTGGCTTCCTGGCGGATGATATCCACCAAGGGGTCATCCGTGTTTTCGATGTATCCCGGAGCGCTGTACAGGTTTTCTATCTCGTAATTATCCCCACAGATCTCCCGGCAAACACTGTCCACTTGATCAAAGATCATGCTGTCTTCAGGTGCGGTACGGCAGTGAACCATTATCTCGCACTTATCAGGAACAAGGAAAATATCCGCTCCTCCGTTTACACGTATTGGCATGCATATGGTCTTAATTTCCTGGCTCTCTGCTTTCACTGTGTGGAAATCGACCTTTTCCAGCTCAGTGAGCACTTCGACGGCCTTGGAAATGGCATTCACTCCCCGCTCGGGATAGCCAGTATGGGAGCCCTTCCCTTTAATCCGCACGAGGATATTCTCTATGCCCCGGCAGCCATAAATAATGTTAATCTTATTATCTTCGACATCCGTCTGGGGCTCCAACACAAGGGCTTTATCAGCCTTCAAGAATTGAGAAAGAAGGTAGCTTCCTTTCGCCTCCAATTTGGTTCCGAATTCTTCACCAGTGGTGAACGTGAATACCAGGCGTCCGTTAAGAGATTTGTCTTTAATAAGCCGGGCGATCTCCAGCATGGCTGCGATATTCCCTTTATCGTCGCTAGCTCCTCTGCCAAAAATCTTGCCTTTTTCTGTCGTTGCTTCGAAAGGCTCATGCATCCATTCACCGCCCACATCCACTGTATCCAGATGAGCATTGAGGAGAAGCGATTTTTTTTCCTTTCCGACTTCAATGTAGACATTATTCTCTTTAACCTGAGGACGATAGCCCATTTTTTGGAGTTCCTGGCTGACATATTTGGAAATGGCTTCCTCATTCCCCGTGACACTCGGAATCCGAATGAGCTCTTGAAGCCAATGGATGAGTTTGTCTTTGTCAACTTCCAGGCTCATCGTCATTTCTCAGCGACTGGATATAAAGTTCTTGATATGCTGAACTGCTAATGCAACTCTGTCTGTAGGAGTAAACCCATAACAGAAACGGAGGTAGCACACTTCAGGGTCAGTCGGCGCCGGCGTGTAGACTTCGTAGTCATTCCCTGCGGGACGAACGCGGAATTCAAAGACTGTTCCGGAAATAGCGCTGACCTTTCCTCTATCCACCAGGTCAATACTGAACTGATCCACGTCCCCGAAATCCTTGACCAACTCAATCGGTAAGGGGATGACCGCATAGATGGCTCCGCCAGGGCTCTTCATTTCCCAGCCAAGCTCTTCTTTCACCTTTTCCACGAGAATGTTTCTTCGAGTTTCAATCTCATTGAGTAAATCTTTCTTGTATTTCTTTATCTCATCCGGGGCTGTTTCAAACTTCATGAAGTGGTCGATTAACGCTCTCTGGGAAGTTACCGAAGGGCACCCGCTGTGGGACCGGTTGTAAAAGTAGACATACCGAGTCACGCGTGGGTCCGCGCACGAGATATATCCCAATCTCTCACCTGGAATTTGTCTTGTTTTCGAATAGGTGCCGCACACAACAGTTTTGCTCAGAATATCCGGCGAGAAAGACTGCGCTTCCNNTCTGCCACTTTCCCCTCTTCGTTAATCAATGGGACTGGCCATATCATGCCATCGTGCATATCCACAATCAGGTTGTGGTTCTGCCAGGTTCTCTGATTAGTGAGAACCAGATTTTTCTGTCCATCCATGAACATAGAAACCGAAGCCCCCAAAGCACCGGTCCCCCCATGGGTCACAGCCACATGTTTTTGCATGTTGTCTTCTTTGTATTTTTCAAAATCGACACCTTGTTTTTTTGCCTCATCCTGGAATTGCTCCAGGATTAAAGTTCTCAGGTCATCGGGTATGGAGTGCTTGAAAATCAGTTTCTTGAGCTTGTTGTCACCGTCAGGAACCGTGTAGCCAATCCTTCCTTCTTCTAAAACAGACTTGGCTGATTCCTCAAGGCTTTCCTTATAACCGGGTGGGAAGAGACCGGGAGCACAGAGCTCACCGATGTCCGCCCTAACAAAATCAGGGTCTTGAGTGGATAACACCCTTGCTTTCCCTGCGACCACAGTAATAGTCGATTTCTTGGATAAAGTCTTAATGGCCGCATCGGGTAAATGAATTTTTTCTTCCATAAAACAGCTCCTTTTTTAGAAAATAAATGCCAGACTGTATTCTTTTCTCAATGGGAAAAAATTGCAGAAGATAATTTCCTTCTGACTTATAACAGAGAAAAAATCTGAAGTCAACTCAAGGAAAAACCAGAGGCCGGCATCATTATGATAAAACACTGTACTGAGGATTTTTCTTTTATCTAAAAGCGGTATCCGGGATGGCCTGCTTTCACTCGTATTTGAGTGAATCCGCAGGATCAGCAAGTGCAGCTTTAACAGCCTGGTAAATGACCGTGATCACGGCAATAATCAGGGCCATTAAGGCTGCTAGAATAAGTGTATCGAATCCCACATTGATCCTGTAATAAAAGTTCTGCAGCCAGGAATTCATGACTAGGAATCCGACAGGCCACGCAATCAGGACTGCCAGCAACACCCACTTGGTGAATTCTCGGACCAGCATCCAGACAACACCCTGGACAGATGCGCCCAGCACTTTGCGGATCCCGATCTCTTTGGTTCTCTGCTCAGCAGCAAATGATGTCAGACCAAAAAGGCCCAAACACCCGATCACTATGGCAAGGGCTGTGAAATAACCGAAAAGCTGCCCCAACCGTTCTTCTGCGCGGTACAATTCATTATATTGATCATCCACAAAGGCGTATTCAAAGGGATACTGGGAGTCAAACTCCTTCCATTTTGATCTTAAAAACCCGATCGTATCCTGGATGTTCTCTGGCTTGACACGCACAGAGATTTGATTATAGCTAAAATCATAGGGCGCACGATTGTACAGAACAAGCGGTTGAATCTCTCTGTGGAGTGACTGAAAATGGTAATCCTTGACAATCCCGACGATCCGGTATTTCCGCCGCGTGGTCAATGATGTAAAACGTTCAATCTGTTGTCCGATGGCTCTATCCTGCCAGCCCAGTTTTTTCACTGCGGCTTCATTTATGATTATGGCTTCCTCAGGATCAGTGGGAAACTCTTTTGAAAAATTCCGACCCTGAACGATCTCCATCTTATAGGTTCCGATATAATCTTCATCCACTATCTGCGCAAACAGCATGATCAGTTCATCTTCGGGTTTACCGACAGCATGATGCACACTAAAATCGCTAGTTCCCAAAGGAATCGTAGTCGAAGCGGAGACATCCAGGACGCGTGGATGCTGAATCAGTTCATTTTTGATGGCTTCGTACTTTCTCTGTGTATCGGGATTCCGCATCCGGAAAAAAACCACATGGTCTATATCATACCCCAATTTTCTGTTTTTCACATAATTTAGCTGCTGATTCACTATGAGCGTTCCGATTATCAGAACGATGGAGACTGTAAACTGAAAAGAAACCAAAGCGATTCTCAGGATCGAACTCTTCGCCCCTCTTTTCAGTTTTCCCTGTATGACCTCCACAGGACGGAAGGCCGAGAGAAAAAAAGCCGGGTAGCTCCCCCCAATAAGACTGACGATCACAACAAGTCCGAACAGACCCGCCAGAAGAACGGGGTTGGAAAAGTAATCCATCCCCAGATCCTTCCCGGAAATGCTGTTGAACACAGGCATCGAAAATAACACGAGCAAAAGAGAGAATATCACGGCTATGAGTGTCAGAATCATCGACTCACCTAAGAACTGCTTGATCAGCTGGCCGCGAAGGGCTCCCACCACTTTTCTCAGACCCACTTCTTTTGCACGGTTGGCCGAACGGGCTGTGGATAGGTTCATGAAATTTAAACACGCGAGCAGAAGGATAAAGAGACCGATCCCTGAAAACAGATATACATAGGCCGCATCACTGGTTCGCTCGATCTCGTTTTCCCGGTCCGAATGCAGATAAATACTTGTCAACGGCTGCAGTTCAAGTTCTGCCGAACCACCCAAGTTTTTAATAAAAGCGCCTATATGGCTGTTTAGAGATTCAGTGAATTTTCGCTCCAAGTCTTTATAATCTGTCCCATCCTGGACGAGAAGATACGTGTAATAATTCACCTCTGACAATAGATCCTGGGCTGTATTTGCTGCGGGCTGCAGGTTTAAAGTGCTGAAAGACGCAATAAAATCCGGCCGAATGTGCGATGTTTTCGGTATGTTTTCCAGCACTCCTGTTACCATATATAAATAATTATTGTTGACAAGCAGGGTTTTCCCGATCGGATCCTCATCTCCAAAGTACTTCACGGCCATCTCCTCTGTGATCACCAAGGAACGAGTATTGACTAAAGCATCTTCTGGATTTCCCTTCACCAGCTTGAATGAAAACACATCAAAAAGTGTTTCATCCGCCCAGAGGAATTTCTCTTCGTTAAACGTCATTTCCTTATACTCAACGGTCTTTCTTGACCCATAACCTGTGAACCGGACATAGTTCAGCACTTCGGGAAATTCTGACTTGAGCATGGGCCCCTGGACGTGAGCATTAGTGGCCAAATACATGGTGCGCTCTGATGTGGTAAAGGTAGGAACTAAACGGTAGATATCATCTGAATTCTCATGGAACCGGTCAAAACTCAGCTCATCCTGAACATACAGAAGGATCAAGACACAACAGGCAATACCAATGGCCAGTCCAGCAATGTTCAGAAACGAATAGAGTTTGTTCCTGAAGAGATTCCGTAAAGCAGTCTTTATGTAGTTCTTTAGCATCATACACTCCAGGGAAGATTTTGGATTCTTTGTAGTATACGGAATACATGTTCCGAAATATTATTAAGTACATCAGAATACTAAAGAATAAATTTTTTTTCAATATTTTTTTAAGTTCTCCGCTCCTTCTTATCCGGCTGTTCCTTGCGGATACGGTTTTCAAGAGGGCAGGCATAAGAATTTTTTTTGACGACAGCTCATAAACGTCTTCTTGATTAATGCCTCGATTTATAATAATAACTACAAGCTGAAAAATATCCTTGCAGTTATAAATGGGAAAGGAGGAATGTTTTGACTGAACAAAAAGAGCAACCTCAAACCCAACAAGACGCACAAAAGAAGGCTCTGGACAAACGTCTGGACGCCATCGGCTGGGGGCTGTTCTTGATCATGATTGGCTGTCTCTGGCTTATCCCGGAAGAGAGTGTCCCCGAGGGCACCTGGCTCATTGGAGCCGGCGTGATCATACTCGGGCTCATTGGCATTCGTCTCCTCTACGGCATCAAGATCAGCGGTGTCTGGCTTGTCATAGGTGTCCTGGCTCTAGCTTTCGGGATAAGCGACTTCTCCGGTCTCAACCTGCCTGTTTTCCCTATCCAATCATTCTTTTTGGATTAAACATTGTCTTGAAGCCGCTGTTCAAAAAAAAATCAAGTTAAGTTTTTCTCGTCGATCCCTATATAAGCAGTAAAAAAGCTATCCTTTTTTGTTTAAATCCAATTTATAACCCGACTTTAACGATATATTCTATATATCCTATTTGTTTTATAAGCTGATTTGAGATAGAATGCTCTCCATGAAAAAATTCTTTCGTATTAAGGTAATTTGCAGGACCAGTAGCGGCATTGAAAAGCAAAAAATCTAATTTTTCTGGAATAGAAATCATGAATCCAAAAAGCCTGGTCCTGCTGAAAAGGAAATAAAATCTTGGAGGAAAGGGAATGAAGTATAAATCCTTTATTTGTTCGATCATTACGTTGTTGAGTGCGGTTTGTTTCGTATTTCCACAAATGCAAAAGCAATTGCCGACAGTGCGAATTGGAATTGTTATGGACGGATACTGGGAACGAAACGAGGAGTATCTGATTCTTTTCCGGAGTGAAATTCTGGGACTCACTCAAGGCGAATTCGATGTGCAATTTCCAAAAGAAAAACTCATTCAAGCGGATTGGACAGAAGAAAGCGTGAAATCCGCAATGGATACTCTTCTCGTCGATCCACAGGTCGATTTGATTTTAGCGATGGGAATTATCGCCTCCCATGATGTCGCAAACCGCGGGAGCCTTTCCAAGCCTGTGATCGCGCCTTTTATTCTTGATGCGGAATTGATGGGATTTCCGATTAAAGAAGGAGTGAGCGGAATAAATAATTTTAATTACGTCAATATCCCTGACAGGATTACAAGAGACGTTCAATCCTTTTTGAGCGTGGTTAAATTTGAAAAACTAGCCTACTTTATAAACCATCACTATTTGGAAGCAATCCCCGAGCTAAAAACTCGAGGAAGAAACTTGCTCAAAAAAATCGGGATCGATATGCAAGTTATCGGTGTTGGTGAAACCATTGATAAAGCTCTCACTGAATTAGAACCTGATGTTGAAGCTGTTATCGTGGGACCTCTCACTCAAATGCCCAGGAAGGAGTTCATTCGACTGGCTGCTGAATTAATAAACCGAAAACTGCCCAGTTTTTCAAATTTTGATGTCAGTGATGTCGAACAGGGGATTCTGACCTGCATGGTGTCCAATATGTTTCCAAAAGTGGCCCGAAGAGTTGCTCTGAATGTGCAGCGGATCTTATTAAAAGAGGAACCAGGCTCAATCCCTGTCAATATTGTCATGGGCGAACGGCTCACCATTAACATGGCCACGGCTCGTGCGATTGGTGTTTATCCTGATTGGGGGGTATTAACCGAGGCTGAATTGCTCAATGAAGAAAGAGTTGAAGTCGAACGTAAACTGGATTTGAACCAAGCCGTCCAAGAAGCCATTGATGTGAATTTAGACCTGGCAGCGCGTGAAAGATTTGTGGCCGCTGGAGTACAGAATGTCAGAGAGGCACGTTCAAAATTAATGCCGCAGTTGAACCTATCCGGAACAGGAGTTCTAATCGATAAAGACAGGGCCGAGGCCAGTTTTGGAAATCAAGCAGAGCGTACCTTTTCAGGCTCTGTGACCGCCACTCAGGTTATCTTCTCTGAGCCCGCTTGGGCCAATTTGAGTGTACAAAAATCACTCCAAAGAGCCAGGGAATGGGATTATGAACAGTTGCGGCTTGATATTGTTCTTGCCGCATCGACAGCTTTTTTAAACGTACTTCGTGCCAAAACATTTGAACAGATTCAAAAAGACAACCTGAAGAGAACGCGTGCCAACATGGAAATTGCCCGAGTGAGGGAATCTGTGGGGACAGCAGGGCCTGCGGAAGTGTATCGTTGGGAAAGTGAATTAGCCCTTAACCGTAAAGCCGTTATTCAGGCAAATGCCGACCGAAACTTAGCCGAGATCGAACTCAACCGGTTGCTGCACCGACCATTGGAGGAGCCTTTTATCACCATCAAGCCGGACTCGATCACACAAATCTTTTATTTAAGTGAGGAAGATTTTTTACAATACACGCACAATCTCCCATTTTTCAAGGTCTTTCGAAATTTCATGGTTGAAGAGGGCCTGAAAGCCTCGCCGGAAGTAGCATCCCTGGATGCGGCCATAAAAGTGCAAGAAAGAATTCGGCGTTCAGCTTCAAACAGTTTCTGGGCACCGACACTGGCTGTTCAAGGAGAGTATTCAAGCATATTTTCCAGAGGAGGAGCAGGATCGGACGGCAGTCTCATCCCGCCACTTCCTTTCCAATTCCCGGAGATAGATGATACCAGTTGGAGTATCGGATTCAGCCTATCCTTTCCCTTATTCAAAGGAGGAGAAAAAGCAGCTGCCCGGATAAAAGCCTTAAAAGAACTCGAGCAGCTCCGCTTTCAGAAAGACTCTTTGGTAGAAAAAATCGAACAGCGCATTCGTTCCGCCCTTCATCTGACCGGTGCATCACTGGCCAGTATTGAACAGGCACAGAAAGCTGCTGAGGCTGCTAACAAATCTCTGGAAGTCGTCCAGAACGCCTACGCCCTGGGAAGTATTTCCATTCTGCATTTGTTGGATGCGCAAAACGCAGCCTTTATTGCCGACGAGAGTGCAGCGAACGCAGTCTATGATTTTTTGATTGTTTATATGGAGATGGAACGTGCTACAGGAAGATTTGAGTTTCTCATGACTGTGGAGGAACGACAGACTTTTATTGAGAGGATGAAAGCCTTCTTTAAAAAATCCGGAATAAAATTAGAGAGCAAATAAAAGCAAAATCTGGATTAAATCAATATGGATGAAAGGAATCCAGAACAGCTCAAGAATAGATCCGTGCAAAAAAAACGAGTTTGGAGGAAAAATGATTAAAAAAAACTATCCAAAGATTTTAATGTTGTTTCTTGTGACATTTTTTATACTTCCTGCCTGCCAAGAAAAAGAACAAGCTCAGGAAATCATTCGACCGGTGCGTTATGTCCAGATTTTTTCCACAGGAGGAAGCCGAGAGCGGACATTCCCAGGAGTCGCCCAGGCCGGAACAGAATCAAGACTCAGCTTTAAAGTGCCAGGAACAGTCCAGAGAATAGCTGTTCGTGTTGGAGATCAAGTGCGAGCCGGACAACTCATTGCCGAGTTGGATCCGGATGATTATCTCTTAAAAGTCCAGCAAGCAGAAGCATCCTTATTACAAGCAAAAGCTCAAGCGCGCAACGCAGAGGCAGCCTATAGCCGGGCAAGATCTCTTTATGAGGAGAAGAGTGCATCGAAACAGGATTTAGATACAGCTCGAATGGCTTCCGAATCAACCAATGCCGTGGCTCAAGTTTCAGAAAAACAATTAGAGCAGGCCCGTTTGAATTTGAGTTACACAAAGATTACAGCTCCAATGGATGGTGCGATTGCTGAAGTTAACTGCGAGGTCAATGAAAATATTCAAGCTGGCATGCCTCTCTTCGTTCTCACTTCTGGCTCTCAGCTCGAGGTTAGAGTATCCATCCCAGAAGCCTTGATTTCCCAAATCGAGGAAGATAAGGAAGCGTCTGTAAAATTTGATGCTCTTCCTGATAAGGAATTTCAAGCGGCGGTTACAGAAGTGGGGATAAAATCAATGACAATGGCAACCACCTTTCCTGTGACCCTGCGTCTGCAAGAGACAGATCCGGACATTCGAGCTGGAATGGCGGTGACCGTAGCTTTCCGCTTCGAATCCAGAGATGACCGGGTGCTGTTCCTCGTGCCTTCCGAAGCAGTCGGAGAAGACCGTGAAGGACGGTTTGTTTTTCTTGTGGAACCATTGCCAGAACACGAAGGATTTGGAGTAATAAAAAGGAAACAGGTTGTTGTGGGCGAACTGACTGCAGAAGGGCTGGAGATATTCGAAGGAATTTCTGACGGCGATCTGGTCGTAACAGCAGGCATAAGTCATGTCAGTGATGGGCAAAAGGTCAAATTATAGTCAGGAGAATTAATCCATGAACATAACACGCGCAGCCATAGACAAAAATCGGATCACAGCCTTCTTGTTGGTTTCTGTAATGCTGGCCGGGTTTATGACTTTTCAAACTATGCCAAGAGCAGAAGATCCCGGCTTCATCATACGGGCTTCAGTGATCCTGACTTACTTTCCAGGCGCCAGCCCGGAACGAGTTGAGATGCTGATCACAGATAAATTGGAAAAAGCCATTCAGGAAATGCCTGAGCTTGATTATGTCATGAGCGAATCAACTACGGGTGTTTCTGTTATTTATGTGATAATCAAGCAGAGCTATAAAAAAATGCGCCCTATCTGGGATAGTTTGAGGCGGAAAGTGGACAGGATAAAAGGAGACCTCCCAGACGGTGTCATCGGACCTTTTGTCAATGATGAATTTGGAGATGTCTTCGGGACTATTATCACCATTACAGGGGAAGGATTTGCTTATACGGAATTGAAAGAAATCGCTGATGAAGTGCGGGATGAGCTGTTGCTCATCGAAGAGGTTGCTAAAGTCGATATTTACGGGGCTCAGGAGGAGCGGATATTCGTGGAATACAATGATTCCCGTCTTGCTGAAGTCGGCCTGTCCGCCTCACAGCTAATCGGCATTTTACAGAGTCAAAATATTGTTATTCCGGGGGGAGACATCAGTACTGAAAAAGAAAAAATCGTGCTGGAGCCCAGCGGAAGCTTTGAATCCGTGGAAGACTTAAAACACACGTTGATCACCATTCCTGGAGGAAGGACCTTGATTTTTCTAGAAGATCTGGCTGAAGTCTATAGAGGCTACATCGATCCTCCGCAGTCCATCGTGCATTCCTCTGGAACTCCCGCATTGGCTCTGGCGATCAATTTACGCGAAGGAGGAAATATCATTGTTCTGGGTGAAAAGGTGAAAGAGCAGGTTAACCGCTTGCAGGAACTGTACCCGATTGGTATCGAGTTCGATATCGTTGCTTTTCAACCCGAGGACGTCAACCAGAAAGTAAATGATTTCCAGAACAGCCTTTTTCAAGCAATCGGGATTGTGATCTTTGTGATGCTTTTAACTCTGGGCATTCGAACGGGCTTGGTAGTGGCCTCCCTTGTGCCGATGGCCATGATCATGAGCATTTTGGTCATGTCTTTCTTTCATATCGGTCTTGACCAAATGTCTCTGGCGTCGCTCATCATATCGCTGGGACTGTTGGTGGATAATGCTATCGTCATGTCGGAGTCCATAATGGTCCAAATTAAAGCGGGAAAAAAGGCTATCGATGCAGCCATCGATTCAGCCAAAGAACTGCGTATTCCATTGCTCATTGCATCCCTGACTACAGCCGCTGCGTTTCTTCCGATCGTTCTGGCAGAATCAGATGTCGGGGAATACACAGCTCCCCTTTTTAAAGTCGTGACGATCACTCTTTTGTCTTCGTGGATACTCTCTCAGACAATAACACCGATGTTTTGCGTCTATTTCTTAAAAGTGAAGAAAAAAAGCGAAAAAGATTACTACGATAATAAATTATACAAAAGTTACCGCAGGTTTCTATCGAGCTTGCTGCGCCATCCCATCATCACAGTCACTATGGTGATCGTTGTCTTCCTGATAGCCATGCAGGGTTTTGGACTTATTCCCAATATGTTTATGCCGCGCAATGAGAAAGCTATCTATACCGCGCAATTCGAATTGCCTCACGGGACGCCGATCCACAGAACTGAGGCCGTAGTTAAGAAGATTGAAGTTTTTATGCAAGAAGAACTTGTTGCCGGCCCTGATCGAGCCGAAGGAATCGTGAACTGGTCCACCTATATCGGGGAGGGAGCTCCTCGATTTTTTCTGGGATATAATCCTGAGCCGTCCAAGCCAGAATATGCAATAATGGTTATTAATACAACGTCGAATGAAATCATCGATTCTCTCATCCTGAAAACTGAAGAATTCTGTCTGGAAAGATTCCCAGACCTCCGCACTCATATTGACCTTTTACAGTACGGCCCTCCGACCGAGGCTGTTGAAATCCGCGTCTCAGGCAAAGACCTGAGTAAAGTATTCGAGCTGGCAGACAGAGTAAAGGCCAAACTCGCAACCGTTCCTGGCACAAAAAACATTCGTGATGATTGGGGATTGCGAACAAAAAAATTATTAGTGAAAATTAATCAGGCACGCGCCCGCAGGGCTGGTGTCACTAACCGCGATATAGCCATATCACTGCAGACCGCGTTGGCAGGCATAGAGACGACTCAATACCGAGAAGAAGACAAAACCATACCCGTCACACTCCGCTCAGCGGCAGCAGCACGACAGGATATCGGAAAACTGGAAACGCTGAATGTGTATGCGCAGTTAACAGGAAAAAATGTTCCCTTGAAGCAGGTGGCTGATCTCGAAATTCAATGGCAGCCTCCGAAAATCTTCAGGCGTTCACGCTTGAAAACAGTGACAGTAAAATCTGAAGTGATGGCCGGAATCTTGCCGCAGGCAGTGAGTCGGGAAATGGATAAATGGCTAAAAGATGAAAGTCAGAGCTGGGGGATAGGATATAAATACGCCCTGGGTGGTGAATTAGAAGAATCCGAACAAGCCAATGCAGCAATAGGGGAAAAGCTTCCGATTGCCTTTCTGATCATCGTTTTATTATTGGTCATTCAATTCAATTCAATCCGGCGCCCAATCATTGTCCTGGTGACCATCCCTCTGGGCTTGATCGGAGTTGTATTCGGCCTGATTGTCGCCAGATCATACTTCGGATTCATGACTCTTCTCGGCGTGGTTTCGCTAGCAGGAATTGTCGTGAATAATGCCATTGTGTTGCTGGATCGGATAAGAATCGAAATCCAGGAACGCGGTTTGGAACCGACTCGTGCCATCATTGAAGCTGCGCAGAAGCGTTTACGCCCTATTTTGCTGACGGCCACGACAACCATAGGCGGATTACTACCTCTGTGGTTTGGCGGTGGCCCCATGTGGGAAACTATGGCTATCGCGATAATATTCGGCTTGCTGTTTTCAACAGTGCTCACTCTGGGTGTCATACCGGTTCTTTACTCAATTTTCTTTAAGGTGAAGTATAAAGGATTTAAGTATTAAACGCCTGAATGCTGAGTTCTCATTCGCATGCTGATGTTTTTTTGTAAACGGTTGGACTCCGAAAAGAGTAAGGACTGAAGTTGAGATTATTAAGAATTATTGGGAATAAAGATACATTAAACTCCAAAAGGAATAGAATAAAAATCCTCTGAAGAGAATATGCATGTTTTGAAAGGAGAATAAAACATGAAAAAACCCAAGTATATCAGAACAGAATCTGTAAGCTCACCGGACCGCCTTAAAGCATTAGCTGACGGTGTGTTTGCCATAGTCATGACTTTGCTGGTTCTGGAGCTCGGTGTCGAAGAAATCGCAAAAACTTCAGCGAATAAGGAACTGATCCACGGGCTACTCGAGATGTGGCCGAGATTCCTGATTTATGGGCTGAGCTTTCTTATACTGGGCATTTTCTGGGTCATACACCATGTCATTTTCGACGCAATCAAACGTAACGACACTCCCCTCGTCTGGCTTAATATCCTCTTTCTGATGTTTGTGGCGCTGATACCCTTTTCCACATCACTGTTCGGAAAGTTCGGGGCAAAACAGATCACGGCTATTATCTATGGAGCGAACATGCTCCTCATTTTTAATTTAGGTTGGGCCATCTGGGCCTATGCGACAGGAAAACACCGCTTAGTGGACAGAGACCTCGATCCAGCTCTAATAAGGGGAGCCAATTTAATGGGGCTCGTCTACACTATTGTTATGCTCCCCTCCATCGGCATCTCGCTCATCCAACCAATTATTTCTTTTTATATTTACATCTTCATAGTTATAGTTTTCATCATTTCTACTGCACTGGGCAGAGGAGAGATAGTCATGAGCATGCCAGTAGCCTCCAAGCCCAAAAAAAATGAGTATCAAGGATAAAATGTCGTCAGCGCTTGTCAAAGAGAAAAATAGTGATGATGGCAATTTTCGTAAGATTCTGAATAAATCTTTGGGAATCTTCTTCAAGGATGCTTTAAAGGCCACTCTGCAAAACCCAATCCAGGCCTATTACTTCCTCCGCACGATCAAGTGGCAGAGGAAAGCGGCTCAAGTCCGGTCAAACTGGGGAGAACAAGGTATCCACGTCCCCCCCATCATGATCTTCAGCATAACGAACAGGTGTAATCTTCAATGCAAGGGGTGTTACAACCAGGCTTTACGTCAATCGCCTCAAGAAGAGATGAGCAAGGAGAAACTCAGGAGTGTAATTGCCGAAGCCAAAGAACTGGGGATCTCCTTTATCGTCATCGGTGGTGGTGAGCCTTTAATCCGCAAAGAAATTTCAGACATCACTCGGGATTTTCCGGAAATCATTTTTCTGGTATTCACCAACGGTTTACTCATCGACGACGATTGGCTCACCAAGTTAAAGGGACAGAATAATTTCGTTCCAGTCATAAGTCTTGAAGGCTATGAAGAAAATACTGACGAACGAAGAGGAAAAGGAGTGTATGAACGTCTGCAGGGAATAATCAAAAAGATCAAGGGCCAAGGAATATTCTGGAGCGTTTCCTTGACTGTAACACGGTCAAACTTTGATTCTGTCATGGATCATGAATTTGTATCAAAATTACACAATCTTGGGTGCAAATTATTCTTCTTCGTTGAGTACACTCCGATAAGGGAAGGAACCGAAGACTGGGTTCTGACGGAAGAACAGAGAGAAAATCTTTTAACAGCAAGGGATTCTTTTCGTTCGAAACACAAGGCTCTTTTTATTGCTATTCCAGGCGATGAGGAAGAAATAGGAGGCTGCCTGTCAGCTGGACGGGGCTTTGTCCATATCAGCGCAGATGGCAATGTTGAGCCCTTTCCGTTCGCTCCATACTCAGATGCTAATCTGAGAGACTCTTCCCTGAAGGAAGCTTTGGAATCCGAGTTTCTCAGGACAATCCGTCAGAACCATGACCAACTTCATGAAACAGAAGGGGGCTGTGCTCTCTGGATAAAACGGGAATGGGTCCGCTCTCTGCTCCATACGAAATCGCACTCACGGAAGGCTTCTGACTAAGTCACAAGCTTAAATGCCCCATTTTAAGGCTAAAAAGAGTTATCACTTAGAGTCATCGGATAAGCCTCTATCAAGAGAATAAAATCACACTGAGGAATGGAACGAAAAGTGTTGCAAGGAGGATGAATATGAAAGGAACATTTCTGGCCGCACGCTGGAACACTCTATTGTCAACAGTGCTCGGACTCCTGACAGCATTCTTCGTCTTTGCGGTCTTGACTAGTATGAAAGCCCCGATTGTTTCTGGGCAAAAAGAAAACTTTATCGCTCTTGCAGTTTTGGGTGCAGTTCTGTGCGTTGCTGGCAACTCGCACAGTGCGACCATGTTCGGGTGGACAAACACACTCTATTGGGCGAATGCATTCAGTATTATCGGTATGGTACTCGGTGCTGCAGCGGCATCCCTTATTGTTCTGACTCTCTTGGGTATAAACATCCCTTTCATAACTGGATACAAGACGGCTTTCATTATTCTAATGGTTATTATCTTTCTTAAGCTTGGATTTAAGATCATACAGAATGGAAAATTAAAAATCACAGAATAATCTGTGGCTGGCAAAAATTAGTGTTCTCGGGCCTTTTTTTACCTTATGAATGTTAGAACTCTCGCAAAAATACTCGCGGCGATGCGCTCGGCTAATTTATTATAGAGCAGCGTTTCCATTTCCTCCTCAGCCTGAAGCCATGCCTCTTTGTTAAACAACATGCGTTCTTCTCGAGACAGATCAAGAGTTGTGTAATCCCCATCATAATAGCCCCGTCGGAATTGACCGGATACTTTGGCCACGACGGTTTCATCACCCAGGATTCTACTCGCTGTGGGGTCGATCACCTGGTATACCACTTCAGCAGTCATCTCGACGGCGAACCTTCTCTCTATATAAGTGACCTGTGTGGATCTGTCACGTCGGAGAGAGGCTCGACGTTCAATCTCCTCGGGAATCCCCTCTCCATACGAGTAGGATTCTATCCACCCAATCACAACAAAGTCGGTGTTTAAAGTCAGACCGACCATCGAAGCCGTCTGTCGGGTAATCTCCCCGCTTCTGATCCGGAGACGGCTCAACTCCCGATGGATCGCTCCAGGATCGATAGGGGCGACAAAAAGAACCGGATTGGATAAGTACTCGTACAGGAGCGTGTCATATAAATCACTCTCCATTGCTCGAGGCGCCTCCTCTGCAGCTCCTATTGAGGCCCAAAAAGGGAGGACCGCGACAGTCCGCGTACCCGCTTCAAGTGCGGCTTTCTGAAGCTGGAGAGCCTTACCGCCGATTTCGCTATCAGGACCGAGGATATCTAAGGCTTTTTGTGCACGATTAAATGCGGCTCTAAAGTAAGCTCTGCCCAGGTCCTGTTCCGCCCATTTGATATGGACTCCAGCCCGTGCCTCATCAGCCCTCCGGGCTTGTGTAGGAGACAAGGGATAAGCGCGCAGGCGCTCATACCTTCTCAATGCCTCTGCCCAATTCCCCGCTTGTTCACTAGACTCGCCCTGTTCAAAAAGTGAGGTAATTGCCGCATCAATCATTTCCTGACGATAATCTTCATATCCCTCGGGAACTGAAAGCACGACACCCACCTGGCTTGTCCGACGCCTCAGGCTGTCGATGCGGTTGAGCGTAGAGACCGCATTTTCATAGTTTCCGGTTGACTCGTAGGCATGCGTCTGTTCGAGATAGGTATTTATCAGCTGAGCACCGACATCTTCCAATCGCACGCGAGCATCTTGCATGCTCGGGTCTTTTCTCAGCACCTTGATGTAGCGCTGAGCCGCCTCTTCCAAGCGGCCTTTGCTCTCCATCTCCTGGCCTTTCCTGTATCGCTTCTCAACACTGGCACAATTGATGAGAGCAAAAATTAAAGCCAAGATAAGGACCGCGAGGAAATACCTTTTTTGTTTTATCATCATCATAATAAAGGATTTATATATGAACCGGATAAATATGTCAAGGCATGATTCAGGTCTTGGACAAGTGACGGCCGCTCGTCCGGGAGGAAAAACTTTAGAATGCAGAAGTTCCTCTCTGTCGAATTCTTTGTACGTCCTTTAAGTTATAAAATTCAAAAGAAATTAAATTTTAAAAATTGAATCTTCGAAAAATCCGTTCATTTAGAATCCTCGGGCGAACATCGTCCAGAATTGATCTCCAAGTTCCAAGTATTTATGTATCGTGGCCCGGGCAAAATCATTCGTGTATTTTGTCAGGTATTCCTTGGCTTTGGCCAGGTCTTCCTCAGAGTGATCTTTCTTCAAAAGCGCCAGAACTTTTTTCTCGATATCCGGCAGGTCAGAAAAAGCTCTGTTCTCGAATTCTTTCACAGCATCTTTGATGTATTGGCCGGCTCTTCCCCAACGGACTGTGGCCAGACGATTCGCGCGTCTGAAAGCCCAGCAGGCAGAATCCATACGGAACCTGTGTTGCGCGCATATTTCAAAACTCGGGGGGAGCTCTGAGACTCCGGCGAATATCGGAATTCTCGGGCTTTGGCCAGGATTGTCAAACGAGAACCAGGCGATTCCCCCCACTGGATCAGGCAGCCAATCCCGCATCTGCAGGACTTCAGAATAGGAACATCCAGCAATAGCAATGGTCCTCTTCCGGTCGACGGCTCCCGGCTTAAGAGTGTTTAAAAGATTCGTCATATCGTAAGACATCCATGGACTCACCACAGGGCTCTTTTCCATTTCCTCGCCGCGGCGTTTTTTCACTATGAGGTTTTTCGTCATATCCAGTTCTGTTCCTTCATAGGTTTCCCGGTAAAACTTCATCACATCTCTGACCGAGACTTTCTTATCCGGTTTTACGGAGAAAGGAAGCTCCTCCATCTCCATCTTCAGTTTGAGAGAGGGAGCGAGAGTGCTGAGCACATAGAACTCCCGTGTTGAAAACGGTTTTCGTCCACTGTAGACTTTCCAGAGCTTGAAAGGCTCTCCGCTGTCGGAATCCCACCAGCCCATCTCTTCGGCCACGGAATACACATTTTCAGAAGCCATGTAGTAATCTGGCTTATCCAGGTCAAGTTCGCTGATCCTCGGGATATTCGCTGAAACGCCCACATGGTCGTCAGGAATACGGACCGCAGCCCACACCGCTCCCTTTTCCAGAGGGCCGGCGCCAAAAATCTCAAAATGCCAGACCTCTTTTGGGTCAGCAATGGTGATGCATTCTCCCCAGTCCCCGTATCCATACTCTTTGACCAGTTGGCCGGCAAGCTTGATGGCTTCCCTTGCCGTTGTGCATCTTTCCAACATGAGACGCTCGATCTCCTCGATCATGAACATCCCTTCCGGGTTGTACAGGTCTCTTTTGCTCCCGATCGTTGTCTCTCCGATAGCCAGTTGTTTCTCGTTCATGCAGGGGTAGGCGGTGTTGAAAAAAGCATAGGTCTCCTCAACTTGAGGAATCTCCCCTTTCAACTGCAATCCTCGCAGATCCCAGGAGGTCTCGTTATGGAGCTTGCCATAATAGATTTTGTTCACTGTTCCCTTGGGATGCTTTTGAGGCGGCACAATATTCACCCAGGTTCGATAGTTCCCATCGCAGGAGTGCGCGGTGATAACCGAACCGTCTGTTGTCGCTTTTCTTCCGACCATGATACTGGTGCATCCTGTATCCCAATCTTCCCAATCTTGATGCTGCGATTGAGGCAGTAGACCAGGGATCTGGAATAATACAGCCATCAAAAACAATATGGCTAATACAGTCAATCCGCTGATTATTTTCTCATGACTCATTTTTTTCATACTCACCTCCTTCATTCATAGCTAATTAATTATTATAAGAAACGCAGTGTTGTCAATGGATTTAAAGAATTTAAAAAAACCGGATGAGAAACATGATGGAAATCAGAAAGAAAAAAAAGAGAAAAAGGAATATTATCAAAGAAAGAGAATAATCAGTTGGGAGAGCACTCTTCAAAACTCAAAAAAAAGTGCAGATTGAATCAATTAATCTTATTCCTGTTCATACGGAGAAGCCAGTTGTACGACTGCCTTGATTTTTAAAGGCCCGGGCATTCGAGGCATCATTCCACCGCCGCGCATTCCTCCCATTCCGCCTCTTCCGCCCCCTCCGGGCATTCCTCCCATTCCACCTCTCATGTTCGGTCTTTTGAATTTGGGTGTTTCCAATCTTATACGAATCGAGCTGCCTGCTTTGGCTCCGACAGCATAGGGTTTCTGTTCATCCTGACTCAGCGGGATTTTGAGCTCGTAGACAAGCGATCCACTCGAGGAATTTATAGTCACATTGATCCCTTTTGCCTGTTCGATCGGCATCCTGACGCTTTCATCCTTTCCAGGCCCAATTATTTCCAACTCGGTCATCTGTCTCATCGGGGCCTGCCTGACCCTTTCTGGGTCCTGTTCCTCTCTTTTTGGCTTCATCGGGACATCTCCCTCTCGCATTCCTCTCATTTGCATTTCTTCTGACATGCCAATGGGAAATTTGATTCCGAAAATTCTTTTCTTTCCGCCATCAGGGTCAAACCACAGCGTAAATCCCTGTCTCATTATTTGACTTCGAATCATAGGGTTTTCAACAATCATACAAATGTACATAAAGCTCTCATCATTCAGTAAACCAAGAGATATGTTATCCTCTTCAAAGTACATCAAGGAATTCAACCATTCATCATGCTTCCCGTCGATCGTGACTTCACGGTCCCGCCAGATACTGCTCAATTGGAATTGGCCACAGGCGATAAAAAAGATTGTCAGAAGGAAAAGGATGAATATCCAAGCGAGCAGCCGGCTCGTCAAAATTCTTTTGGATACCTTTAATCTTGTTCTATATATTTCAGTTTTCAATTTTCTCCTCACCATCATAAACTTTAATTGACCATTCTCAGTTCTATATTAACATATAAACTAACAACAGTTAGACAACACAGTTCCAAAAAAATTTGATTTTTTCTAAAAAATCATATTTTGTTCCACAATGAAAGGATAAAAAATGTAAATAAAAGGTGCAGGGCAATGTCGGAGCGACAGCGGGAGAATAACTCCATTTTTTAAAATTTTCTACGGATAAAACTAACGAGGAAAAATTTCAAGACACATCCTTTACTGCTTTCAGTTCTATCCGTGCATTGATCTCTCTGGAGACTCCTTCCGAATCCCTCCTGAGAAAAGTGATTGTGAGCTGCTTATGCTTTTGGATGGGCCTCTGGCTTTTTTGCCTCTTTTTCTTTCCTAACGTTTTCGTGATCAAATCGTACAACACTCCGGCCGCATCTATGATTGAAAAAGAATTCAACATCGGGCTTTTGTACTCTTTCTCTATTTCGTAAAAAGGACCGTAACCTTCAGGCAAACGAGGCTTCTCGATTTCGAAGGCCGCACCCTTGAAAGGGACTTTCTTGCCGGTCACTATTAATTGGTCGCCAACAAACATGGATAATTCATATTCAGGGTCTCTGACTGGGCTGGGAATTCCAGAATCACCCTCCGGAGAGTCCAGATGGATATCGATCTCAATTTCCTTTTTTAGAATAATATTTCCGACTTTAAGATCTAAAAAATAGACATGCGTGTTGGACTCCTCGAATAGGCCTATCGCCGTAAAATCAACTATGTTCAAGCCTCTCCTGAGAAGGCCCCCTTTAATCACGTTTTCTTTATCGGAAAATTTATAGTAGGCCTCCACTGATATGTCTATTCCGAGCACCAATTTTTCCGGTGGAGCGATTGTCTTGCCTGTTTTTTGTCCTATCAACCCTATTTCGATAACCACAGTAGAGATGTCCTCACCGACCGAGTAAAGACTAAGGCTGAAAAAAAACACCATCCATAAAGTGACTTTTCTATTCATCATAATGAAATTCAAAATAGGCCTCGAGACTCTTATTGGGAAAATCTTCGGGTAGGGGAAGAAAAGGAGAGCTTTCTTTTAAGGCTTTCAAAGCCGCTTCGTCCAGGAGGAGGATAAGAGATGAATTCACGACTTGGGCAGAGAGAATTTCTCCACTCTCATCAATAATCACAAAGATCCCCACAACACCTTTCACTCCCATCTCTTTTGGATAAGGAATGATCCAATTCGCTAGGATTATATTTACGACCCTTTCGGCCCAGGGAGAAATATCATAGTCTTCGATACGAAAAGAGGCTCCCGCCTTTTGACCTGCGCCGCCGATTTCGGTGCGCGCAAGGCCTGAACCGCCTTTGGAAAAACCAATGTTAAAGAAACCCGAGCGAGGATACTTCAGTTGTTTGACATTCCTCTCAAGGCCAGCTCTCTCCTCTCCACTCAAGAGTTCCTGCGTTTTGCCCAACTCGAGGGAAAAATCCAGGACGTAATCTGGAAGCAAGTCTGACTCAGATTTGAACGACCACCCGAGTTTAAAATTCGAAGCTAAATCCGAATAGAATGCTTCTTCCTCTGTTGGAAGCCGGTTGTCACTCCTTTCCGTCGAATAAAGCTCTTCGCGGTTCACAGCCTCTGGTGTTTGGGCAGGATCCCCCCGGAATCCTGTACTGTCCGGAAGCCTTGCCCCTTTATCCTCATCTCCTCTAAGCTCATCCCTCGCAGTCTCTTGAAGGCGTCTGAGGAAATCTTCAGTATCCATCGGAATGATCAGTTGTTCGGGTGAAACGAGTACAGCCTCCCTGACTTTCAGCTGTTCGAGGTTGATACTTACCAAAACGTTTAAAGAAAACAGAACAGTTATCAAAACTATATGGATGAGGAGAGAAAAGAGAAAGCAGGCCACTCTTCTTTTTGAATCGACTCTATCTTTTTTAATCTTTATCCCCCTAATGATTCTAGCACTCTTTCTCTATATATTTAAATTCAATGACTGTGAAAAAAGTTACATTTCAGGAATAAAGTCAACAAGAACCTCCGATAAGAAGCCAAAGTGATGTCTAAAGTTGATTTTGAATATCATCTCTAAATTTCACTTCTCGATATGGAAAATTAAGATTTGACTCTTTATAATTCATATATTATCTATAGATTTAATTTGACATCAAAAACTATTCTGTGCTATATGCTCTCTTTCTAAAAGGAAAGAGCCCTTTGATTTTTCGTTCTGGGTACGGACAGACAAAAAAAGTTTAAAAGGAAAGAAGTTGTCAACTCCTAAAGCGCCACAATCCACTGTTCCCAATCCTGAATCCCAAAATATTTCACACTCAGCAGGACTCCAATTAGACGAGGGCTCGCAGGTCGCGGTTATCGGAAGCGGTCCGGCGGGTTCTTTTTTTGCCTATTTCCTTCTTGATATGGCCCTTAGGGTTGGAATCAATATTCTAGTGGATATTTTTGAATCCCGCAACTTCTCCCATCCGGCCCCCGCCGGATGCAACATGTGCGGAGGTATTGTCTCCGAATCGCTGGTGCAGACCCTTGCCACTGAGGGAATCAACCTGCCGCCAACTGTCGTCCAGAGAGGTATTGAATCCTATACGCTCCATATGGATATCGGCGGGGCTGTGATCGAAACTCCACTCAAGGAGAAAAGAATTGCGGCCGTGCACAGAGGGGCTGGTCCCCGTGATGTCAAGGAGATAAAATGGCACAGCTTTGATGGATATTTGCAGGGATTGGCCAAGGACAAAGGGGCGAATATCATTCAGGGGCGGGTAGATAATATCGAATGGGAAGATGAGCGGCCCCGGGTCCATACTAAGGAGGGCTTTCGAAAAACCTACGACCTGCTGGCCATCGCCACGGGAGTCAACTCTGCCACTGCTAAACTCTTTCAGGATAAAGGCTATGCTCCTCCAAAAACAACCAAGACATTCATCTGTGAGTACCATTTAGGGGCATCCGCACTAGAGACCTATTTGGGAAGTTCCATGCACGCATTTCTTCTCAACATCCCAAGGATGGAATTTGCGGCCTTTATCCCCAAAGGAGATTATGCGACAGTCTGCATGTTGGGCAAAGAAATCGATAAGGAGCTTGTCGAGTCCTTTTTAGAGGATCCAGAGGTTGAATCATGCATGCCATCGAATTGGAAGCTGAACCAAAAATCCTGTCAGTGTTATCCCCGTATAAACATGAAAGGCGCGAAGAAACCTTTTTCTGACCGGCTGGTGTTCATCGGAGACTGCGGGGTGAGCCGACTGTACAAGGACGGGATTGGCGCTGCCTACCATACAGCCAAGGCCGCTGCCACAACAACTATTTTCTCTGGCATATCCACCGGAGATTTCAAAAAACAATATTGGCCCGCATGCAAGAGAATCGATCGGGATAACAGCATCGGAAAATTAATCTTTTTCAGTGTGGGCTTAATGAAAAAGTTCCGTTTTGCCAGACGGGCCATTCTGCGCATGGTCATCAAGGAACAAAAAATGGAGGGAAGCCAAAAGCGCATGAGCATGGCCTTGTGGGACATGCTCACAGGAAGCGCTCCGTACAGGGAAGTCTTCTGGCGTATGCTTCATCCTGTTTTTCTGGGGCGCTTTGGCTGGAATCTTGCTGTGGAGCTGTGGCCATTCAGACGGACTTCATCTCTCAAGGAGGGTCAATGAGCAGAGGACTTTTGGGTAAGGTTTACGGTGACGGAGAAATCATTATCCGCCAGGGAGAATCAGGAGACAGTATGTATGAAATCCAGGACGGAGAGGTGGAAGTGATTCAAGAAAAGGATGGCCGAGAAGTTCGGCTGGCTGTGCTCGGCAGGGGAGACTTCTTCGGCGAGATGGCCATATTTGAACGTGAGGTTCGCTCGGCAACCGTCCGAGCCAAGGGTGAGGTCCGAGCGCTCACAATTGATAAAAGAACATTTCTTCGGAGGATCACTGAAGACCCATCCATCGCTTTCCGGATTGTGGAAAGGATGTCGCATCGCATCCGTGAGCTGGATGCGGAAATCGTCCGGTTGAAAACCGAGAGCTAGAATTCTTCTTTTTTTCCTGACAAAGTGCGTCTTTATTTGTATCTATGAATCGAGGGGAAATCTGATAATTCTGGACAAAAAAGAGAGGATTCTGTTATCTTTTAGATGGAAAAGTAGACATGCCTCATCTCCAAATCCTGACGCATGATGGAAAAAACTATAATTTTCCGCTCACTCAAGATAAGACGACTATAGGCCGCACCAGAGATAACGATATCGTCTTTCCTGACCCGAGAGTATCCAGCAAACATGCCGAGATAATCAAAAAGGGGAACAGTTTTATCTTGAATGACCTCAAGAGCCGTAACGGAACGCGGATCAACGAGGAATATGTTCAAAATTCTCCTTTAAAGCACGACGATGTCATCAGAATCGGACGGAACAGCCTGACATTTTTAACTAAAGAAAAAGCAGTGATTTCTCCCACAAAATCTCTCTTCTTCGATAAAGAGGGAGATTACGCCAAATGGCACCAGCATACAATGAAAATAAACCCTGAAGAGAGCTGTCAAGTGGATTCCCAGTCATTGCTGATCCCGCCTGAACGAGATGTAAAGCCAGCAGAGCGAGCGGTTCCTTCTCTCCTTAAGAAAAAAAAGCCGGAGTCGAAAGCCAAAGAAGGGCCTTTATCCCCAGAGAGAGTGAACAAAGTGCTTTTTGTCCTGTATGAAATCAGCCGTCAGCTGAATACAATCCACGATTTCAATGAGCTGTTGGAAAAAATTATGGACTATATTTTCATGGTCATCGATGCGGATTATGGTTTCCTGATCCTGACTAATGATAAAAAAGAGCAACAGTTCATCCCAGTCGTTATCAAATACAAAGACGAGAAAGTCAAAGCCAAAGGAGATATACGAGCGAGCCGGACGATCATCAACAAAGTCATCACGGATAAGGTGGCTCTTTTGACATCCAATGCCATGGTTGACCCGAGGTTCGGCTCGGCTGAAAGCCTTGTGGGTCAGAATATCCGATCAGCCATGTGCGTCCCTCTCTGGAGAAAGGAGGAGATTATCGGTGTTATCCAACTGGACAGCATAAGGCCTGACAACCAGTACACCGAGGATGACCTGGAACTCCTTAAAACTATAAGTTGCCAGATGGCCATGATACTCGAACAGGCCAGCCTGAATGAGAAAATCCGTGAAGAAGAGCGTATGAGAAACAGGCTGGAGAGGTTTCACTCTCCTCAAGTCATAGACATGATTGTAAAGTCAGCGCTTGAATCAGCGGATGACCTCATGGAAGCCGATGACAGAGAAGCCACCATTCTCTTCACAGATATTATCGGTTTCACCAGCCTGACAGAAAACATGCAGCCGCGCGAAATCAATACGCTTTTAAATCGATTTTTCTCCAGGATGACAGATATTGTGTTCGATTACGACGGGACACTGGATAAATATATAGGTGACAGCTTGATGGCCACTTTTGGGGCTCCCATTGAGAAGAAAGACGATGCGGAAAGAGCCGTTTCAGCAGCCATCAAAATGAGGCAGGAATTGCTGGCGATGATAGAGAAGACAGAGGGAGATGTCAATTTTAGCATCCGTATAGGGATAAACACCGGTCATGTGGTGGCAGGAAACATCGGATCGCCTAAACGGATGGAATACACCGTTATCGGAACCCCGGTCAACATCGCTTCACGGTTGGAGTCGCTGGCCCAGCCGAATCAAATCATCATCGGAGAAGAGACATACCAGCGCGTGAAAGGAAAATTCAATATTCAAGAGATCGGCCCCAAAGAAGTTAAGGGGGCCAGTGAGCCCATCATAACCTACGAAGTCCTGGATTAAGATTAGGGGTCGCATCTCAACATTCGACATTTCTTATAAAATTGCCAATACCAACAGATAAAGCTTTGCTCTAACACTCTGACAAAGAACGGGGCAGCAAAAAAAATAGGGCAAATGTCGAATGTTGAGATGCGACCCCTATCTGCGGTCCTGGACACCGATGAGAATCCCCTCCATTCCTGTTCTTATGTTTGCGGCGTTGGCCTCATCGGTGTCAATATGCATGCTGAGTCGAAAGTCAGGATGAACTCTGACCAGGACATCGCCATAGGTCAATGTCCGCTCCCCTTGGACCTCAATCTTTACTATATCACGGTCTTTTAAGCCAAAGGATAGAGCATCCTCGGGGGAAATATGGATGTGCCGAAAGGAACAGATGACTCCGTTGGGGATAGTGCATTTGCCCCTTGGCCCTTCAAGGGTTATCCCCGGGCTTCCCTCCAGGGCACCAGAAGCTCGAATCGGGGCTTTGATTCCTAGCTTGAATTCTTCAGTCATAGATATTTCCACCTGACTCTCTTTGCGCTCAGGGCCAAGAACTCTTACGCGCTCGACACGACCTTTAGGCCCAATAAGGTTGACCGTCTCTTCACATGCAAACTGCCCGGGTTGGGAGAGGTCTGACCTGCGGGTCAGTCCACTTCCTTCCCCAAAAAGCGAATCGATTTCTTTGGCAGCGAGGTGCACATGATGAGCCGATACTTCAATAGGAATCTTCTTTTCCTCCTGACTCTTGATGACCCGGGATACATCCTGATACCCGAGTGTACGGATGGTTTCCCTGGCAATCATTCTCCCTTCATCAGTGGGAATAACCAGGACTTTCACGTGAGATAGTTCATCAGAGATATCCGCCACATCACCTGGACCGGGCGATGCCGTTTTATTCTTAATCAGGTCCACACGGATATTCATATGGGATAATCCCTGGCAGGCTAAACCTCTGACCCATTTACTGCCTTCACCGATTCCCCCTGTGAACACGATCGCGTCCAGTCCACCCAAGGCTGCTGTGTAAGCGCCTATATACTTGCGGAGCCTATAGCAGAAAACATGAATTGCTAGAAGTGCCTTATAGTTATCTTTATTGGCCGCTTCTTCAATTTCCCTCAGATCACTCGAAACTTCAGACAGCCCCTTCAGACCGCTCTGGCGATTCAGTATTTCATCGATTTCATCAATGGAAAATCCTTTTTCCCTGGTAAGGTGGATAATAGTCGAAGGATCAATGTCCCCACATCTGGTTCCCATTATCAAACCTTCCAATGGTGTCAACCCCATGGAGGTATCCACTGACCGGCCGTGATCGATGGCGCACACCGAAGCCCCATTCCCTAAATGGCAAGTGATGATATTCAATTCTCGAAAATTGCGTTTTAAATAGGCCGCGGCTTGGAGAGCCACAAAATTGTGGGAAATGCCGTGGAAGCCGTACCTCCGGATATTGTCGGTCTCATAAAACTCGTATGGCAGACCATAAAGAAAGGCATGAGGAGGCATCTTCTGATGAAAACCTGTATCAAACACGGCTACTTGGGGGACATCCGGCATGAGTCTGATACTTTCCTTGATAGCCATAAGGTTTGGGGGATTATGAAGAGGGGCCAGACTGGAATATTTATCGATATCCGCAACCACTTCATCATCGATGATCACTGCATTGCTGTATTTTTCTCCACCATGAACAACTCGGTGACCAACCGCGCTGAGTTCATTTAAGTCCTTAATCACTCCCTTTGCGGTATCTGTTAGCAGGTCGACTACAGCCTTGAATGCCTCTTCATAGCCCGCAGTCCCGAGTTTTTTCTTCACTTTGCCTTTTCTCGATGAAGAAATAAGGCGTGAATTCTCCAGACCAATGCTCTCCACAAGTCCCTCAATATTATTTTTCTCCTGAGCCGTATCAAAATAACTGTATTTCAACGAGGAACTGCCGCAGTTAATGACCAGGATTTTCTGGGGAGTCGAGGGTGATAACTTCAATCCATAAGGATCTGATGCTCTCTTCCAGGCGTCCTCGACTCTCATCTGTTCATCCTCACTCTGCTGTCGGCTCAAGAGCCTTTCTGTTATGGTCTTCGCCAGTATCTGCACAGCAGAGGGATTCACAGCGATAAATGTCGAGAATATCTCTTGAGGAATGAGAAAAATCTCACATTTCTCCAGAGCGCTAACATCTGCCGTCGTAGGTTCACCCGTTAACAGAGACATCTCGCCCAGGAACTCTCCCGGCTTGATCACCCCCAGCGGGATATGTTCACCGGCTTTATTCTTCACTAGTGCAACGGCTTGTCCCTCAAGGATGATCCCCAGGAATCTTCCTGGCTGACCGAATTGGATTATCATTTCCTCGGGAGCAAAAGTCCTCACCTGACTTTTTTCAATCAATTTATTAAGCTTTTCCTTGGAAAACTTTTTGAATAAAGGAAGGTTGGCTAAAAATTTCTCGACATCTTCCATTGCTTCCTCCCTCAATACATGGAATAAGAGTCAGTCAACTCGAAGAACATGAATATCTCACGGAAAGTTTTCAAAATCAAGGCTAAAATGAAAATGAACAGGAAGAAATTAAAAATTAGATAGACAAGAGAGATAATAAAAAAAGAGCTCTCGGACTTGACAAAACCTAATGGCCGACTTATTATATAAACGTGTGTTTATATAAATTATTGCTTATATAAACAAGGATTTATAAAATGGACGATGCGAGTAAACTGCAATTTGTGTTCCAGACCTTGGGGGAAGCAAACAGGCTCAGGATTATTAGGTTTATAGGAGAGGAAGAACGGTCAGTATCTGAGATTGTCGATGCCATGAAGCTATCTCAACCTCTTGTTTCCCATCATCTGAGAGCGTTGAGAAATGCCCAGATACTGGAAGCCAAAAGGTCCGGGCCTTTTATCTACTACAAATTAAAAGATAAAAAGATCTTAGATGCCCTGGGATTATTCCTGGAAATATCCAGTGCCCTGCGGGACATAAAGATCGAAAAACCGATGTTTTGCTGCCCCCCGTGGTGGAAAACAAAATGGAGAGGAAAATAAACTTTAAGGAGGATTATCATGGGCTTTCAAGACAAAATGATGGATAAAATGTTCGAAAAAATGTCACCACAAGAAAAAAAGGAGATGATGAATACCATGATGGACAAATTCTTTTCCAGTATGCCGGATGAAGAAAAGCAGCAAATGATGAGTGAAATGATGCAAAAAATGATGGGGAGTGGCACAAAGAGTGGGCGGAATCCCATGATGGATATGATGAGCATGATGATGGGAAGGCATCAAGGCGGAGAGAGGCCTCCCTGGATGAAAATGACAGGAAAAACAAAGCGAGGAAGAAAAGAGGGAATGGGTTTTTCGCCCTGGGAAATGTGTTGTGAAATGATGTCATCTTTTGCCCAAAGCGATGAGATGTCTCCTGCCGCCCCACCGGAGATACAGGAGCTTTTCAAGGAATGGCTTTCTCAGATAGAAGAGGAAATCCTGGATTTCATCAAAAAAAACAAGTCTGTTGATATCGAACAGATTGCCAAGAAGTACAAAATATCAAAAAAGAGTGCTACTTACTTGACCTCAAAACTTGCAGAAACAAACAATATAAAAGTGACAATGAAATCCGGAAACGAGCAAGAATAAGGGGGGAAGCCAGTCTCTATCGACTAAACAAGAAGCCGATTCATTGAAGTGAATAAGGGGACAGCCCCCTTTTTTTTAAGGACTGCCCCTTTTATCCCTTTTATTAAGTAAGAATAGGGGCTGTCACTCTTCTTAAAAAAAGGGGCCTGTCCCCTTTTTTCTGATTAAAAAAAGCTCTTTCCTCCCACTTCTTTTCCCCTCAATAACAGCCTGCCTTTTTCCCCTCTTTTGACAGCGCATTGAAGGGCCAATGGCATATCGCCCGGGGAGGAAAGAGCCCGTAAACCCCGAATTAATATTTTAATTCGAAACCCAATCGAACGATTATCTTATGCTGTCAATTGAGATCACAGGAATAAATATGTACTGGTCCCCGTATCCTTCCAACGAGTTATCCACTTCAAAATCCAACACCACTTCGGTCGAATCGTTATCCAGGATGGTGAAGCTCACAGGAATCCTCACTTCCAAACCTGGATTGATGCTCAAATCGTAAGTTTGAGTGTAGACCACGATTGAAACAGCATCTATGACGATAATAATGTGAGTGTAGGTCCCCGCTTCCAAGTCAACGTCGACGACCTGCTCCTCGATATCCCTCAAGGCGAGCAAATCATACGTCTCTGACCCTTGCCATAATGTGATCACAGAGCTGTCATCTTTCTGAACCTGTATCGCGCTTATCGTGACATAAACATGCTCCAGGCCTTCTATCGGCTGGTCAGTCAAGTAGAGCTGGAAGTTTCCACTGTTCTCAGAATTTGAACATCCACCCAGGATTAGAATCGCGGAAAGGGCAAAAAGTGTGAATTTTTTCATCGTCTTCCTCATACCTTTGGCGTTCTTTATATTAATAATCCTTTTTCAGATTTAATCAATCACCTGCAGCGACGATTTCAGGGGGTGAATTTAGGGGTGAGATATTCTGTTATTGCTGAAACACAGAGGGGAGGCGTGTTGTTTTCGGGGGGTAGCCCCATTCACCCCGCCTTTAGGCCAAAGGCAGCGTCGGTTCAAATCAGGGCACTCAATACCTCTCCAGGTACCTCGTGGTGAAATAGTCGTCTTTCACGTTGGGGTTGAACTGGATTTCATTTATTTTCAGGATTGACTTTCTGTCGTTTTGTTTGTTGACCATGATCATATGGATGGGTCTGTATCTGTGGTTGACTGGGTCCAGCTCTCGAATCTCTTTGACTGAGAGCTCCTTATGCAGCTCTCCATCGAGGTCGTAATACACCGCTCCTCTTATGACATAGTCTTTTTCCCCGATGTAGGCTATCCTCTTGGAAAAACCGTTCTCATCCGCCACATCTTCATCAACCGGCACCATTTCTATCTCCCAGCACAGTGTGGCTTCCATTTCTTTTTCGCTCAAAATCCTGTAAGTGAATTCATCCAGTATGGGCGGAGACATATCCGCATAGGAAAATTCCGAGCCCATGAAGCTTTTGGCTCTCTCGGAGCTGACAATCCGCCTCGTCTTCCTGAGGGCTGGCATGAAGAGCCACATGTCATCATCTCTTTCCTCGTAATCAAACACGAGCAGCCCTGTCCCTTTCACGTCAGCAGGAGCGAGGAAGCGAAGAAGTCTTTTTTCTGTGTCTCCGTTATCATAGAGCTTGCTCACCATCGCAATCTCTCTGACCCGCTCTCGACCCTTTCTATCGATGATGGTCATAGTCGAAACAGCCTCAGAGCCAGCGAGCTTTGTCACTTCGAAGGCTTTATCCATGATCTGTTTCGCGCTCAATTCTTCCTGGGCCACAAGACCTGAGGGAAGGAAAAGAACCGCTGATAACGCAGCTAACAATTTGATTTTATTCATGTTAGACTCCTTTGACGAATAATTTCTTGTTTATTCTAAGGCGCTTCAAAAATCGGGGACTGTCCCCAATTTTCATGTATTCCATCACCATGTGGCATCCTCAATTCTTTAAACTGATTATTTTATTCGGTTCCAGGAAATCGGGCCTGAACACCAAACAGAGCGCCGGAATGAAGACCAGAGCACCGACAAGACAGGCGAAAATCGAAACAACAATAAGAAACCCGAAAAACCTTATAGGCATGAAACCGGAAGTGAACAACACAAGAAAGCCGATAATCACTGAGAAGGCATTGAAGACGATCCCTCTCCCCGTTGTGGTCAGAGTCTTTTTGGCGGCGTCCTGAGGAATGAGCCCTTTACGCCTTTCTGACCTGTATCTCCAGAGGAAATGAATCGTGTAATCCACGCCAACACCGATCATGATCGAGGACAGCATGGCAGTCGCCACGTTCAGCTCGATCCGGAATATTCCCATCAGGCTGAAAAGCACGATCACCGAGAGCCCTAAGGGAAGAGAGGAAACGATTCCGGCAACGACTGATCGGAACAATACCATCAGAAGGATTCCCACCACCACGATAGCCAAGCCCAAAGACAGCAGCTGGCCATTGACTATTAGCCGGGCTAAGTCAGAGAGGATGAATGCGAATCCTCCGGCCAGTCTTATCTCTTCATCGTTTTTCGTCATTTCCATAATCTGCTCTTTGACCTTGTAGAGTTTTGGCGTACTGGTGGTGTTGATACGAGCAGTGATCAGAGCATTCTCATAGGGGAAATCCACCATTTTTTCGAAATCCTCTGGATCCCCGCTCATGGAGTACAGTTCAAAGTACTGGGCCACAGCGTTTCGAGTATCGGGAATGGCATCATACCATTCTTCATCTTCATCATTTATTGCCCGGCTCATCATCCGCACAATCCGAGCCACTGACGAGGTATTGCCGACTTCTGGAAATTCTCCCAACTCTCTTTCCAGGCGGTCAATCTTATTCATGATCCTGGGATCTTTTATATCACCGCTGACAACGACAGAAACACTCTGCGCGCCCCCCATGTTTTCACTTATCAGCTCCGCAGCCTTGACAACCGGAGAATCCTCGGGAAAATACCGATTCGGGTCTGAATCCACACGGATAAAAAATACTCCTGCGGATAAAACCACAGCACTGCTGAAGGCCGCAATGACAATGGCTTTCGGACGCCTGGAGATAAAAGCTCCGAAGAAATGAAGAACACGGTCGAGCAACGGTCGTTGACTGGCTTCATCATTGGCGCGGATGACTGACTTTCCCTTGGGAAGAAAGGAAACGACCGCAGGAATAAATAAAAGACTTGCCCCAAGGGCAAACACAATCCCAAAGGACGCCAGAATACCTAACTGTCTGGCTGGGATGATGATATGTCCGAGAAGGCAGAGCATTCCAGCTATTGTTGTCAATCCAGCCAGCAGAATGGGCTTGCTCAGGCTCTGGAATATACCTTTGGCCAGTTCTTTGTTGGTGTGAGGATTCCCTTCGACATTCAATTCCTGATATTTGGCGATAAGATGGATTCCATAATCATTCGCCACAGCAATCAGAAAGATGGGAACAATTATAGTAATGACCTGAATCTTCCACCCGATCAAAGGAACGATGCCTATCGAAACCAATATGGACATGACGACCACGGCAAAGGGCAGGAGAACGCCCCTGAGCTGTCTGAAACAGATAAAAAGAAAAACAAGCATGATGAGTAGGGCAAGAGGTATGAGTTTGCGAAAATCTCCCTGTATGCTTCTTGCCACCATAACTCTTGTATTCGGTAATCCTCCGATGACAATCTCTTCCTTTCCTGAATTCTCCTCAATAAGCTTTTTGACCTCGCCCACAATAAAACTGTCTTCTACTTCGGTCTTCAGGAGGGCAATGACTGCGGTCAAACTGAAGTCCCTGGAGACCACAGAGCCATAGACAAGATCATTATCCATGATCTCTTTTTTCAACTCTTCTTTCTGCTCCTCAGTTCGGGGGATCCGCTTGACTGCTGGGTTGACGATCATAGCGCCCTCTTCGCCCCTAATACTTTTCAACTCGAAGAGGGAAAGCACCTTATCCACGCCTTTAATCCTTTTCATCTGTTTGGAAATGGCCTCCGTGCGCTGGAGCGTTTCAGGCTCGAGCACATCATCAGTCTTGATAATCAGCATGAGCATCTCAGTCCCCCCGAACAACTCGTCAATCTCTTCTGTGTTGAGCCTTGATGGGAGATCAGAGGGGAGCATAACCTTCAAATCGGATTCTATTGCAGCCCTTGGAATTCGAGTGGCAAAGAACGCGGCGGTAAAGATAAAAACTGGAATGATCACCCAGCGCCATTTGACGATGATATCGGCAAGAGTTTTCATGATTTTTTCCTTTTCATTGTCTGCTTTTTAGCTGCAATGCCCTGGATGCCGCTTAAAAACAGTGTGGCGATAGTCTCCTTGAAGTCATCATAGTAGGCATCATCAAACTTGACTTTAAAGACATTCCTTAATATCGACTGAATCCTGAAGTTCATGAAAACCATAGAGATCAGGCTGGGCCCGATCATGCCCAGATGGTAGGTATCTTCCGGATCCAGGCCAAATTTTTTGATGAGCCCGCTCATGATGCCAATCATCCGAGTTATCTTTTCCGCTTTAAGCTCGGCTAGCTCAGGAAGGTCAAGAGGAAGCTCGTTATAGGCCACTATTGCCAGTTCGGTATTTTCTCTGACGAAGTCGGTCATATGGCTGATCAGACTTCTGATGCCCTCTTCTGTGGATTTTCCTTCATCGACCGCATCCTGTAACATCTGGGAATACCGGTCAAAAAATTCTTCAAGAACAGACTTCAGGATGCCCACCTTTCCCTCAAAATAATAGGAGATCATCGCGATGTTGACATCCGCTTCTTTAGCGATCTCCCGGACACCCACCGAGGCAAAACCTTTCTGGGCAAAGAGGGAAATCGCCGCATCCAGGATTCTTTGTTTCGGTTCAATTGGACTATGATTGTGCATCGTTTTCCTCCCACTCAAAAGGAAATTTTGAGCTCGACAAACAAAGAACTCAAATGGTCCTCGATGAAGTCAAAGAGCGTATCCTCAGGCCCTGAGTAAAGCTCGCCTCCTAGAGTAAAAGTAAAGGCATCAGCGATGTCATAGGCCATTCTCGGCCGGATGAGAAATTCCTCTGTCGTGACATTCACCAGGCCGACAACTTCGAGATTCAAGGTCTCATGAAGAAGATTCCATCCCAGCCGACAGGAGAAAGCGTGGCTGGTCTCGTACTGCTGAGAAAAGATAATCCTGTTCTTGAGCGCGAGTTCGTAGATAGGGGGAATAGGGATAAAAACTGGTGGTGCGACTAATGGAGTGAAATCGAAGACAGTTCTACCGATGTACTGAAAGATGATACTGAAGCCACCGGGAAATTCTTTATCCACGCCGAAGACATAATGAAGGTCAGGATAGGGAATATGGACATGATATTCAGGGTCCTCATAGGGAATTGTGTAGGCCGCTTCTCCTCTCAGACCAAATCCTCCGACAGTCGTTGAAAAGTCAGCTCCGAGGACATTCAACCGAAAGGATTTGAGGAAAATGTCCATTGCGGGCAGCAGCGGATCAAGGAAAGAGTAGGAAATACCCGGAAAAGGATTATGTCCGTTAAAATAGGATAGGGAAAAATCGAACGCAGCCAGCTCCAGGTTCAGCTTGGCCGCGACCGCGCCGTTCTTCAGTCTGGCATCCGGATAGTCGGGATCAGCCAAGCTAATTCCAGGTGGAAAGGGGATAAGGTTTGTGGGCACGACAGAAGACCTGAAGAAAGGCACCCAGATCAACTCAATCCTGACCGGGTGCGCATTGAAAAATGTCCGCAGGAGAAAATTGGCTTCTCTTCTGTCATCCTCGTCAGGGGAGCGGGCGAGCATATTTTTGGGAGTGATGTTATCAGTCGGATTGACACCATCGGCACGGCCCCAAACTACGATCTGATGCCCGATCCTGAAATCAAAAGGACCCAGGTAAGCGCTGACATACGCTTCGCGGATAATGAATTCAGTCACATACTCATTGAATTCATATCCTTTCCTGAACCGAACCTCGGCAAACGCGCTGCCAAATCCCTCTTTATTCGCTCTGAGCTTAAGAGAGAACTCCCCGTAGCCGCTTTTTATCTCGCCTTGGCTTCTCTCAGGAACTTTTCCCAAATACAAGGTGCTCCGCAAGTAGCCGTTCAGCTCGAAGGCCTTTTCCTGGTCCTGGCTCACTTCAGCCTCTTCAAACAGTCCCTGGCCCAAGACTGTCGTGGATAAAAATAATATTAGGACAAGACCCATCCCTTTGACCCTCATGGCAGTCTCCTTTGTCTTATGGGATTAATCAAACGTTTGTTCGTATACACAAGATAATAATTAAACAAACGTTTGTCAAGTTGGGAAACATTCAAGACACAGCGTGGGGTCAGACCTTAAAAACTTCAGTTATTTCAATTTTTCAGAATTCAGTATGATATGGGGTCAGGCCTTAAAAACTTCAGTAGAGCGTGGAGTCAGACCTTAGGGATTTCAGTTGCTTCCATTTACCAGAATTCAGGAGGCGCCGGTTATGATATTTTTGTTATCAGAATTCTTCGCCTTCTCAAACGGAAATGCCGCAGGAATAAACTGGATATGCAGAGAAAAAGCACAATAATAAAAAGAATGTTACTGAAGTTTTTAAGGCCTGACCCCGCTGCTTACTGTTTCCCGGATATGTACTGGCAGTAAACCATAATTTATCGGTCCTGACTTTGTTGTCTCACATGGAAATTCTGCGCACTCAAAACAATATCTGATATCCTTTTCATGGGCGCAAGTGGCTATCTTGCAGCATTTGTTCTCTTTAGGAACACAGCCAGTTTCTCCGTTCGGGCATTCTCCTCGAGTCATCCTTGGGCAGATCTCACAGGCAATTCCGCAAATGCCTATTCTCATTCGATGGTTGTCCCCTTTCTATTGTCCGTATAAAGCCTGTTGTTTTATAAATAATTAAAATAAATGAAAATTGCTGCTAGTATATGCTTTTTTAATAATTATAGAATTTTCAAATTCCAAAACACTCACTACGCACAACCATGCAGAACTTCTGGTTCCAGCTTTTTCTGAACTCGTTCCGCTCAAAATCAGAGTCATCCTACACATATATGGAACTATTTTCGTTAGGATAGACCATTACTCTGTCTTTGACTGAACCACTCGTATGGATGTCACAGCCTATTCTCTTATCCCATTTTCACAACTTCTAAAAAGGAAGAGGAAGCGATCAGGCTAAACCCGGCAAGGCTCAACAGGACAGCAACAACCATTATCGCTAATTTTTCTCTTAATTTCATTTTATCCTCCAATCTTTATTTTCATTCTCATATGTATATAGACGTATTTCACACCAAAAAAGTTTACTATTATTATAAATTTAATTGGATTTTTTTATTTAACCTGATTAATCGATCAAATTTTCAATTTCTGCTCGAGTGAAGAGCCATGTTTTTGGATTCCGGATAACTGAAGATTTTTATTATGCGAAGAAAAAAAGAAGTTTTAAAGACTAGACAGAGATGGAAACCTGTACTCTATATGAAAGAAAAGGGAGACAGTCCTTTAATCTCAGTAATTGAGCAACTCTTTTGGCAGTGATACTGAAGGCAAAAGTGTCATTGCGAGCGAAGCATGGTAATCTCTTTAGAATATTAATGCAAACTCTTTCTTATGAGATTGCCACGTCACTTCGTTCCTCGCAATGACAATAGGATAAGATTGCCGCGCTCTGCGCGCAATGACACCTATATCCTGAACATCGATAAACAAATTCTAGATGATTATGGAGTTATATGCACTGTTCCATTATCAGGTTTATTCTTTAAAGGAAATATCTTTGTCTTTCTCTCAAGACGCTTGAGAGGATGCCCAAACATGCAAGGTTAATCCTGGAAAACAACCTCATAGCCTTCCCGTATCGGAGGTTTTTTGAAAAAAGTAATGAATTTGGCCACCTGTTCCTGGTAATAGCGATTTTTCTCGTTGGCCACAGCATCTTCTTCACTCTCCCAAAAGGTAATAGCCATTCCATTTCCTGTTTTACGGTCCATCAAGACTTGAGCTCCCTTATAACCTTTTTGTTGCTTCGCTGCCGGAATCACACTCTCCTTGTAGCGCTTGACTAATTCATCGACCCTGTCCGGAGAGATCCGAGTTATGGTTAGACGCGCAAACATGTGTATCCCTCCTAATATTCCTAAAGCCTCACTCCCCATGACAAGGGGGTTTCTTCATTCTTCATAAAGCTTTTGTATCATTCTTCTACGTTCGGCTAGGTTATTCCCTTAAAGTCAGACTTCTGTTTCAGGTTTGGAGAAAACGAAAAGATTTGCACTTTCAAGAATATTGATTGCTTCTCTTCCATCTTCCCGATAAACGTTTAAAAAAATATATAGACAGCAGAATCAGATGTCAAGGTTGAAGTTAATTATCCTAAAGACTTTTTTCAGGACTAGGTACGGATTTGACTCTAAATAGTTTTGTATCAGCTGACTATGAAACGAACTTTCGTTGAAAAAATATCAGAGAATACAATATGGCGTCTAACACCAATGAATGAATTGGCTAGAGCCCAATCCTGACTCTCATTTCATCTTGTTGAAGGCGTCCATGACTTCGAGGAAATCGGAACTGGCAAAGGTGAACTCGCCGTCACCGGTCTTTTCGGCACCGGGATAAAGCTCTCTTTCCTTCCTGACTTGAAGAACCATCGTGTAAGGCGGCTGCAGCTTATAGGGTTTAAACCTAGAGAGGTCTCGAAGAGCCTTCGTCACTTCAGCCCGAATCTTATCCTGCACCATATCGGGGTGCCACCCAAGCTCAGAAGAACCCATTCCAACTTTCGTCTCGACTGTGGCCACTTCGCCAAAGAGGTCCTTGGCCTGCTGACAAATCCAATTATCCCCAGCAAGAAACACCACCGGAACATCAAACAAGCCGGCGATGAGCGCATTGTATCCGGCCTCCGGGAGGGAAACCCCGTTTATGGATAGGTCGATGACATTACCGCTCGAAGTATGTGCCAGGATCCCGTCTTTTGTGCCGGCTTTAGCATGATAGCCGATGAACAGAAGCGCATCAAAGGTCTCATCTATCCCGAGCATCATGTTCTCCGGACGGTTAGTGCTGCCGCGGAGCAGTTTCGCTTTCTTGTGCAGAAGAGCAGGGAATATGTTTGTTTTCGACCCATGTCCGTCTCTGACGACGATTTCAGTCGCCCCGGCTGCAATGGCGCCTTCAATGGCGGCATTGGTCTCAAGAGTCATCAGTTCTCTAAAGTAATCGTAATCCCGGCCTCTTGGACTGGTTTCGCTGCCTGAGATCAGACCGGCAATTCCCTCCATATCCACGGAAATGAAAACCTTGAGCCCATTTCTCGGTCCAGGCAAGCAAGCTGAATAAATGGCTAAAAGTGAAATAACAAAAAAAATCAAACCTTTTTTCATCATCATCCTCCTTCTTATTTCTTGATGTTGAAGGTCACTATATCTGAATGACTCCCCGTAAAAAATGCCCATTTATTCAAATAAATTGAATTCTCAGCCGAGCATATCCAGGAAGGTGTCTACCCGGCTGTTGAGCTGGCCTTCAAAATAATTCTGGTTCGAAACGCTGTCGCAATCTACACTCACAAACGGAACTCCCCTTTTTTGGAATGCATCCTTTATCACCCTCAACCGACCATAGTTCCAACGGCACTCCCAGTGAGCATAATGCACCACTCCATCCACTTTATACTTCTGGGCAAGGTCAATGAGAATATCCGTGTAGCTGTCGATCGGCCCATTGGCGGAATTCAATACTAGCCTCTGGGCGACGCTATGGAAAGGCTGTTCTGGGTCCAATTCATTCCAATAAATAAGATTTGTCTCTTCGAAAGCTATCGCAGCCTTCTGTTCCTTTTCCAGATAATGGAAAAAACGACTAATGAAATAAGGCCGGACGTGAAGCCAGAGGAGGCGGTATTTTTCTTCGCCAATCGGTGTGAATTTTTTTTCCACCCGTTTTTCAAGCTCCCTGGCCATACTCCGGTAAATGTTCACCGCTGTTTTCGAGCCGAATCCAAGGCCGCCCACGTAAAGATAGCCAAGCGCTTCGCTTCCTCTCATTGGGGAGGGCACTGCCTGACGGAGTTCATTCACACGGAGGGCATATTTTCGAGCCTGATTCGAAAACTCAATGGCTTGAGCTAACTTTTGCTTATTGATTTTTTGACCCAGCAGGTCACTCAATCCTTGGGCCATCCTTTCAAGCTGTTTCGCCACATAAGAGACCGCTTCTTTTCCTCTCTCCTGAGGGATATCTATCAGAAAGTAAGGACAGTCATAAACTCGGCTTGCGATGGAATTCACTTTCGCTCCTGCATCACAGAAATGAGTCATGGCAATCGCAGCTAGAGGCTGAGGGAACAGCTTGTCTATCACGGCGCCCACTCCACAGCGGAGAATTGAGCAGGTCTCCGGTGTATGAAAGTTCTTCTCAGCAATCCCCAGAAACTCATCACTTAAACCAAAACCAGCCAGAGCCACCGCCGTCGATTCCATGCATATGGGGATGATATCCAGTGCATACAAAATCTCTGACGGCGCCCAGATGGTAGTCAAAACATACGGCTTTTCTCCTTTAACGACTTCATGATTCAAGTCGAGCACCATGTCCATCTTCTTTCGAGTCGCTCTGAGACGGTCTGGGTCTCTTCTCATTTTGTTCATCAGTTTCGACTTGAGGTAAAAACTCTCCTTCTTCAGCATATCCTTTGTCACTTTTAGCTGGTTTTTATCTTTCATCTTTCTTGGCTTATTCAGAGCATTTCAATAAAGGCTTCAACCCTTGTTCTTATCTGACCGCGATTTCCTCCGACAAAATCCTCCTCTATTTGAAGGATCGGCAATCCGACATCCTGGAAGAATTCATGGTAAAGAGGGTAATCATACAGATGATTGTCACAGAATTTAACCGTCTGGTAGATGATTCCTTGGACTTGAAATTCCTCGACAAGCTTCTTTCCTCTTTCCAAGCGGAGTCCGGTGTTTTTCATCCGGGCACAGGGAGCTTTGAGGAGATAACAGGAGCTTATGGCTTTGATGGGGTTATCTTCTTTCTCGACATTCCCTTCGAAGTAACGGCTTCCAGAGCACAAATCATCACAGACAACAGAGGCTCCCGCATCCTCTACAAGTTCAACAATCTGAGAGCTGGCAAGGAGAGAGCCAACAATCATGATTCTTGGCCCTGGGGACAGATATGTTTTCGTCTCTTGATTTTTTGTTTCCTCTAAAAAACTCTTGAGTTTTTGGTTAAAACTTTCCCGGGGCATCTTCTGGCTGGCCTGAATGACTTTAAAAACAGTCGTTCCTTTTATGAGTAGCTCCGGGTTCTTCCTGAGCTCATAAAGCTCTGCCATCAAACGACGGCTCTCATTATATAAATCTATTGCACTCCATAATGACGAGTCTTCTATCTTTCGGTTGAAATGAGTCTCCAGAGCAGTCCTGAGCTTTTGAACTTCCTGGGTGAAATATTCCTGGGCCAGAGAGCCGGAATCTTTTGGAACATTCATAAAATAGACAAACGGAGTGGCGGAAACATAATGCTGCCAGCTATGATACAGACCCCGCATGGCATCACAGGAATGGACGATGACAATTCCTTTGAGCGTCGGATCCTCTGACTTCAGCCCAAAATCCAGACAGCTTCGCACATACGGACAGAGGTTATGATGGAGATAGGTATCCGCCAGCTTGGTGGATGGAGTCTCCTCAAGGATACGAAAAGGGTGGAAGCCTGCCGCATGTAAGACTTCTTCTGGGGTGTAGGTGCATATCCAGCCGATCTTGGGAAGGTCAGGATTCAGGTCCTTATCTGAGAAGTCGATATCCACCATGGAAGGACTCTCTTGAAAACCAATTTTTACTTTTAATGCAAATTTTTCTTTAAATCAAGGAGTAATTTTTATGTGAATTTGATTGCTTGACAACGGCCTGGATGCGATGAGATGCATCATTTTTTTCAATGCTCTGTGAAACCTGAATAAATTTATCAACCGCTTCCACCCTTGTCTTTTTCACTTCTTTTTAATTTTGACTTGACAAACAACTGATTTACTGTTATATTATTGTAGAACAGTGAGAGAAGAAAAAATTAATCCTTTTGAAATCAAAGTGGATGTCAAATCTGCACTCCCCGTCTACGAACAGATCAAAAGAGCGATCAAGCTGGTTATTCTTTCCGGGCGATTAAAAGAGGGAGATCAGTTGATGTCGATTCGGGAACTGGCTTTAAAGCTCCAGATCAATCCCAACACCATCATTAAAGTGTACTATCAGCTTGAGATGGAGGGATTTGTCCTATCCCGTCCCGGGGCTGGATACTTTGTTAAGTTTGACGGCAAGAAGATCCAGAAGGAAAGACGGGAGCTGTTTGAACAGGCCACAGACGAGTATATCTCCAAGGTCACGGATATGGGGTATTCTTTGGAGGATATCACTCAGGAGATAAATACCAGAAAAAAGGAGGGATCATGACTCAGGCATTAATCAGCGGCAATGTCGTCTGCGCATTCATCTCGGCCAAATGGGCCATGGAATTAGGATTCAGCGAAGGACGTCAAATACTGTTTCTTTTTGGTGGATTGCTCATCGGTCCACTCATGCTCCTCATCCTGTACATCCGTCTACAGTATAAAGATAAGGCGGATAGGAAGCTCCAAAAAGAAACATCGTAAAGAGAAAACAAACAAGTGACTGCGTCTGCCTCAGAATTTTCCACACACTCCTGAGTTCGCAGGATTTTCGAAACTTTATAATAGAGACGGAAATTGGCCAAAAAAACATTGAGGAGTGAGCCAATGATAAGCATTAAAAATCTGTCCTTCAGTTACGGGAAATTTAAGTTATTTGAAAACTTTCATCTCGAGATTCCTGAAGGTGAAGTCTGCCTCATCACCGGGATCAATGGAGTAGGCAAAAGCACTTTGCTACGTTTGATTGCAGGGGTTTTGCGGCCGGCCGGAGGAGAAATACTATTCGATGAAAAAATGGGACCGGATCACAGGCGCAAAATCGGTTTTATATCCGATATTCTCAGCCTGTATGAAAGCCTGACAGTTGCTCAATCCATTGACTTCCATAAGTCAGTTTACAATTTAGATAAATTCGACGATTCACTGATCCGTAATACAAAAATCAGTCACGGTCAAAAGATCAAAGAACTTTCCACCGGCCAGAAGACGATTTTTCATTTGAGTCTGATTCTTTCTACCGAGCCAGAGATTCTCCTGATTGATGAGATTATCCATTCCATCGACGCTTACCTGAGAAGAATCTTTCTCGAACAGCTGATTCAACTCCAGTCTGAACGCCAACTGACCATCATCATGGTCAACCTAAACTTCCACGATATCGAACACATAGTCGAACGAGTCATCCTGCTGAAGCAAGGAGAAATCGCTGTCGATGAAAAAATCGATGATTTGAAGGCCAAAGTCAAAAAAATCATTTCATCGACATCCCCTCAAGCTGTTCCTGTGCTATCCCAGATCGATTTTTCCGACCACTCCGAATTCTTCGTCTATCCCTACGATAAAAAGGTCAAGGATAAAATCGATGGTGAAGTCGTAGACCTGAACCTGACTGAGATCGTCAGCGCCTTTATTGGAGGGGAATATGTTTAAAAAAGAAATCTTAGATTCATTAAAAACACTTATTCTATGTTTGCTGTTGTTTTTAGGCGTTCCCCTAGGCTTTGCGCTCGACAGAATCTTTATTCATTTTGGCTGGAATTTCTCGGACCTCTTTAATTTCATGTTTCTCATAACCACAATCGCTTTCCCGATCGCTGCCGGACTGAACATTTTTCAATCGGAGA